>TARA_R110002167_G_scaffold4648_10_pt1 | contig 14714 bp, 14 predicted proteins | sample TARA_R110002167 | Tara Oceans TARA_R110002167 (sample SAMEA4398238) | marine metagenome | biome: Polar Biome; feature: [MES] marine water layer (ENVO:01000295) within the mesopelagic zone...; material: water (ENVO:00002006), including particulate matter (ENVO:01000060) such as...... | reverse complement strand
TCCGGCCTTCAACCCGATGTTTGACGCCCTGTCCAAGCAGGCGGAGCGCCACAAGCCACGCGCGGTCAAGCGCGGCTAACAAACGGACTAAATTGTTGCTCGCACGTGTAAAGATGTGAATCAGGCCAAACCCAGTCACGATTCAAACATTTGCATCACTCCAAACACCCTCCGGTTTCGGCCGGGGTGCCACCAAGCACTTTCCTTTTAGGGGCGTTCGCGCCCCTTTTTTTCCTCTCAAAAAACGACAAATCCACCACTAAACTCGGAGGTCGCTATGATCTGGTTCAATATTTCTATCGTGCTACTGGCGGGCGCCATGCTACCGCTTCAGGCGGGGGTTAACGCCCAACTGGCACGCAATAGCGGTCACGCGCTATGGGCTTCTGGCGCCTCTTTTCTGGTGGGTTCACTGGTATTGATTGCTATCTACACGGGGCTTAAGCATCCCTGGCCTGGCGTCGCTCAACTCAAAGAGGCCCCACTCTGGGCCTGGAGCGGTGGTTTAATGGGGGCTTTTTTTGTCTCCTCAATGGTGATCTTCGCCCCAAAGCTGGGTGCCACGACCCTGCTGGCACTGGTAATTGCCGGTCAGATGGGCGCGGCGCTGATTATCGACCATTACGGCCTGATAGGATTCAACAGCCATCAGATCAGTCTGTTACGCTTAATGGGAATACTCCTAATTGCAACTGGAGTGGTGTTAGTGCGCAAATTCTAGCTCTAAGTTCCTGGCTAGCAGGGCATTTTTAACGGAGCATCAGCAATACAGCTAATACTTCAACGGCCAGCTCGTGGCCATCTCTCTTTTGCATAGGCATCAACCAGCCGTCCATAAGCGCCGCTACTTCTGAGCAGCGCCAACCCTTCGTTGAAGTCATTTCTAATCTGCTCACTGACGAAAGCAGCCTTAAAAGCTGTCTGACGTGCAAAAATCGGATGGAAAGTCACCTGCTCCTCAAAGTCGGTACGCCCCAGATATTCACCGCTGAGCCAGGCGAAAATTTTTCTATCCATCACCACCGCATCGACGCGTTTACGCCAGAACATCCCGACCTGCGCCCGTTGGCTCGGGTTTTCATAATAGTCTTGCCGATAAGAACCCTCCGCGTTGGGAGAAAACAGCAATGCAAACGTGCTCCCCAGCTCAGCCCAGGCATGCTGCCAAGCAACCACGCTGATCCCCTGAAGATCCTCAACACGAGCAATATCGTGGCCATCCTCCTTGCGGGTAATGACATAATTTTGGTACACGATAAAGTCATCCGAATAGAAATAGTCACCCACCACCCCTATCGTTGCAGCTCCATCCAACAGCAATGTGTGATCGGCCAGCGCCTTATAGCGACGGCTATCGGGAATATGGACGACATTTAAGACATGCCCTTTATACGTCAACGCTTCCCGAAAAATATCGACCTCCAACCCCCGTGCTTCTCGACCGAAGATATAGGGCGGCTTGAACTCGCCAAAGGCGATGGTCAGCGTTGCCGCAGAGGCAGGCACCAGCAAGACACTGCAACTTAGCAATATCAGCCCTGGTAGCAGGGATCGAAAATACCGTTTGAGGGTTAGCACCCACAAGGTTGGCATGCGCATAAGAAAAGAGGATGGGGTCAGGTATAACGTCTCGATCGGCGTTTGAATCAGCAGCCAGAGATGGGATCCGACCAAGGTCCAATAACCATAGATATCGGTACAGCGCATCGATATATCCTCTTGAAAGAGAATAGGAGGGGGGAACCTGTTACATCTTTAAAGTGCTTTTATGATGTCCTATATTAAGGGCTTTATTTCGGCCTATAACAAGTCTGGCCTTCTGCCTCGGCGCTGATAGCAACCCAATGCCATCCCTGACCAACAGTTTTGACTACACCTGGACTGGTTCCAAGCAGTAACAAGAAAGCTATCCGTTGCTAGTAGACCACTACGGATAGCCTTTTATCAGGGCCTGATTAGGCAGCGTCGTGCAACGCAGCCGTCAGATCCATGATCGCCTTCTTGCCATCACCAAACATCATAAAGGTATTGTCGTTGGCAAAGAGTGGGTTAGGCAGGCCTGCAAACCCGGGACTCAAGCTACGTTTAACGACGACGACATTCCTGGCATGGTCGACATTAAGAATCGGCATGCCGTAGATAGGGCTACCTTTATCTTCCCGTGCCATCGGATTGGTCACATCGTTGGCACCGATCACGATCACCACATCGGTTTTGGCGAATCGGTGGTTGGCCTGTTCCATCGTCTTCATCTGTTCATAGTCCACTTCCGCTTCAGCCAACAGCACGTTCATGTGACCGGGCATTCGACCCGCGACCGGGTGAATGGCGTATTCCACCTCAACGCCGCGACCTTCGAGTGTATCGGCCAGCTCACGCACTGCGTGCTGGGCCTGCGCCATGGCCAAACCGAAACCCGGCACAATCACCACCCGTTGCGCGTCTTCCAGCAGCATGCTGATCTCATCAGGCGTCGATGATTTCACCTTACCGGCGTAGACCTCATCGGCATCAATCGTTTCACCGCTACTAGGGACCAGGGTGCCGAACAGCACATTCAACAATGACCGGTTCATCGCCACACACATAATCTGAGTCAGGATGATCCCGGATGCTCCGACCAGTGCTCCAGAGACGATCAGTACAGTGTTGCCCATGATGAAACCCGCAGCCGCTGCAGCGATGCCAGAATAGGAGTTCAGCAGCGCAATAACCACCGGCATATCGGCACCGCCAATCGGCATCACCAGCGTCACACCGAGTAACAGTGCCAGCACGATTAACGCCACAAAACTCGCCGTCGCCGTACTGCCGCTCATCACCATGCTATAACCGAGCACCAGCGTCGCCAACAACAACCCCAAGTTGAGATACTTGATCCCACTGAAGCCCATCGGCTGACCGGAAATCAACTCCTGCAGTTTGGCAAACGCCACAGCGCTACCTGTCAGAGTCACCGCGCCGATCAGGGCCGCCATCGCCATCGCAACCAACGCGACCACCTGCTCAGCAGCAGAGGTTTCAACACCGACAGCTGTGATGGCGAAGAAGCTAGCAGCAGCGACGCCCAACGAGGCACCACCACCAAAGCCGTTCAACAACGCCACCATCTGTGGCATCCCCGTCATCTGTACCTTTTTTGCCATCAACAAACCGATCACGGCTCCCAGGCCTATACCGCCGGCAATCAGTCCGTAACTGATGACATTTCGATCGAGCAGCGTCACCACCACCGCAATCAACATACCCACGGCAGCCAGGGTATTTCCGCGAACCGCCGTACGCGGGCGAGTAAGTCCTTTGATCCCTAGGACAAAAAGTAACGCTGCAACCAGATAAAACAGATCTACAATCATCAGGTTCATGACTTAGTCCTCCGCTTAAACATGCTCAGCATGCGATGGGTCACCATAAAACCGGCGATAACATTGATGGTTGCCAGCACAATGGCGACAAATCCCAGGCTCTGGACCAACAGTCCCGAGGTATCACCCGAACCGGCCGCAACCAGAGCACCGACGATGGTGATACCGGAAATGGCATTACTGCCCGACATCAACGGGGTATGCAGTGTCGGTGGCACCTTGGTGATCAGTTCAACCCCCAGAAACACCGCCAGAGCGAAGAGTGACAGTTGCAAAATAATGAGTTCCATCACGCCACCTCCTGCATGTTGTCTGTACTCTCAAACTCGGGAACGGCCAACTCTGGCAGACCCAACAACCCACGAATCCGGCCATGACAGACGATGCCATCATGGGTCATCACGGTTTCCTGGATAATCTCATCATCAAAATCCAGATTGAGCGCCCCCGAATCGTCGATCAAATGATTGAGCAGGTTTTCAATATTCTTGCCGTACATCTGACTGGCATGATTAGGCACTGTGGCCGCTAGATTATCGGGACCGATAATAATGACGCCGTGCTCGACAACCGTTTCACCGCAACGGGTCAGTTCGCAATTGCCGCCACGCTCGGCGGCCAGATCGATGATCACCGCACCCGGTTTCATCCTGGAAACCATCTCTTTGGTGATCAGAATCGGTGATTTCGCGCCGGGAATGGCTGCGGTAGTAATCACGATATCCTGCTGCGCCAGTACCTCGGCCATCAACTCGCGCTGGCGCTTGAGGAAGTCCTCGCCCTGCGCTTTGGCATAGCCACCCGTTCCCTCTGTCGCTTCGGCGTCCAGATCCAGTTCGATCGGTTTAGCGCCAACCGACAGGATCTGCTCACGCGCAGCGGGTCTAACATCGTAGGCTTCCACGACGGCGCCTAACCGCTTAGCGGTTGCTGCCGCCTGCAGACCGGCCACGCCCACACCCATAATGAACACCCGTGACGGGGTCAGAGTCCCGGCGGCGGTCATCAACATTGGAAAAATTCTTCCCGATGCATTGGCACCCATCAACACCGCCTTATAACCGGCAATGGTGGCCGTCGATGACAGCGCATCCATACTTTGCGCACGGCTGATCCGGGGTACCAACTCCATCGCGACGCTGGTGATATGGCGCTCTGCCAATGACAGTGCTTGCTCGGGATTTCCTAGGGGGTCCATCAAACCGATAACTAGCTGGCCACGCCGCAGTTGGCAATGTTGCTCGCCGGGCTGATTAACGGATACGTTTACCTGGGTAATGACCTGCGCCCGGGCAAAAATCTCATCGCGATCGAACAGAATTTCAGCGCCGGATGCTCGGTAGGTTGCATCGGAGTAATCTGCGGCTTCGCCGGCGCCGGACTGGATTAGAACCTGACAGCCGCGGCCACAGAGTTGTTGGACATTATCCGGTGTCATCGCGACCCGGCACTCACCGGTTAACGTTTCTTTGGGGATACCTATTATCATTGTTTTTCTCCCGTGACGTCGCGCCCCATACCACCAAAAAATAGGCAATAGGGTTCCGCAGCCTGTTGATTAACAACAGGCAGGGAACCGAATTAAGGTCGGTGACCGCGTCAGATATTTAACTGATTAAATCTAAAGATTGGCAGCTAGATGCGGTTAGCTGTTGGCCTGATTGAGCACCGCTGCGAGCAGTACATTACAGCCTGCGGCTAGATGCTCCGGCTTGGCATTTTCCGCTTCGTTGTGGCTGATACCGTTCTCACACGGCACAAACACCATCGCAGTCGGGGCAACACGAGCGATATAACAGGCATCATGGCCAGCGCCACTGACGATATCGCGATGACTATAACCGGCAGCTTCTGCGGCATTACGTACCGAGTCAACACAGGCTTTATTGAAAGGAACCGGAGGGGAGTACCAGATCTGCTCGAACTTCATCTCCAGACCGATCTCTTCCGCAATGCGCTTGCTGACGTCGCGCAATTGCTGATCCATTTTCGATAAAATCTCATCATCCGGATGGCGCAAGTCCACGGTAAAGAACACCTCTCCAGGAATCACGTTACGAGAATTAGGGAACACCTGCATCAGCCCCACGGTAGAGCACGCCAGAGGCTGATTGGTCAGGCCAATCTGGTTTACCTCATCGATGATCTGAGCGGCGCCCACCAGAGCATCCTTACGCAACAGCATTGGCGTCGGGCCGGCATGTGACTCTTGTCCGGTCAGGGTTATTTCATACCAGCGTTGACCCTGGGCGTCGGTAACAACACCGATAGTCGTGTCTTCGTTTTCAAGGATCGGACCCTGCTCAATATGGGACTCGAAGAACGCCTTGACCGGGTAACCCCCTACCTCTTCAGCGCCGTCATAACCGATGCGGTGCAACTCTTCACCCATGGTTTTACCGTCCAGATCGGCGCGGGTGAGACCGTATTCCAAGTCAAATACACCGGCAAAGACACCGGAGGCAACCATCGCCGGAGCAAAGCGAGACCCTTCTTCATTGGTCCAAACGGATGCTTCGATAGGCGCATCGGTTTCAATACCCTGATCATTAAGAGCTCGAATGACTTCAAGCCCGGCTAGCACACCGTATACACCGTCAAACTTTCCACCTGTCGGCTGGGTATCGATATGGCTGCCCATCATCACAGGCGGCAAACTATTATCCCGCCCGGCACGACGGGCGAATATGTTGCCCATCTTATCGATCCGAATCGTACATCCAGCGTCTTTGCACCAGGAAATAAATAGGTCCCGCGCCTGCCGATCAAGATCGGTCAGAGCGAGTCGGCAACAACCGCCTTTTTCTGTACCTCCAATCTCGCCCATCTCCATCAGGCTGTCCCACAAGCGTTGTTGATTTATTTTTATAGTATTCATCTTTAACTCGCTCCTGTCGGTCTCAAACCTAACGTCTGAGCCCTGTTGAACTCGATCAAACATCGGTATTGGCAAACATCTAATCAAGCGGATAAATATTTACCGTATGGTAAAAATACATTGTTTTTACCGTTTGGTCAAATTTTAAAAGACTTTATTTACGGCCTTCATGTAATCAAAAAAGCGTAATAAATTCAGATTGTTATACGGAATATTCGTAGATTTATACTTTACTAAGGTAATACTGGCAACCGTATCATACCGGCTAGAAATTGCGGCCAAGCCATCGCGTGATGATTAATCTGAATAAATATGCGGACAATAAAAAGCCGGCAATTGCCGGCTTAGAAAGGAAAAGTGACGCTGTTTTAGAAATGCCACTGAAGCATCAGGTTAGGGTTATGTTCATCAACCCCTTTAATACCAAATTTATTGGTCCAATTCACATATTCAACCCCGACATACAGCGGCGCTTTGGTACCGATCAACTTACCCAGATTCCATTTCAGCTGAGAGACAAAGGCCATCTCCGACGCATGATCGCTCTCAGCAGAACTCCAATCGACGTAGCCATCGTAAACAAAGTCCGCAGAGCCGATAGCGAACGGATAGCCCCAGGTTAGTGTCAATTGCTGGTCATCTTCCCACAGCTCATTTGATACTTGATAGAGGTTCAGTCCGACATATTGGAATCCGGGAACATCCAGATTAAGGCCGACACCATAAAGGTAGTTATCGAACCCCTGACCGGCTTCCCAGGTGGTGGCAACCAACAGGTCTTTAACCGGTCCGAATTTCAACTCAGAACCAGTGAGGTAACCCAGACTCAGCCGCGGTGAAAGCTCAAAGTAGCTCTCAGTAGTACCGTCTTTAGAGTTCAGCCGATCGATAAAGAAGAAATTATCTCCCCAGGTATGGGCACTAATATGCTCGGCGGTAAACACCGTTCTGTCAGGATCACCGACTTCGTAGTCACTGCCCTTCATAAAGGTCAGGTTGAAGTCGCTCCATAACATCTCCGCAGACGCCGATGCTGAAGCAACGATCAGTGCGCCGCCTAACAAACTTGATACCGATGTTTTAAGTTTCATTTTTCTCTCTCTATAACGTTTTGTTTTTGTTTTATTATTAGCCTTAAACCATTGAAAGTCATGGCTTACGGGTAATGAGTTAACCCTCTGAAAAAGCGGGTCGATGACTCAGCAAGCACGCTCCAATAGATGCCCCATCCGCTGCTTTTTTGTATCTAGGTAGCGGCTGTTCTCCTCGGTGCGCCCAACAGTGATGGGAATGCGCTGATCCACACGAATAGCCTGCGCAACCAGCGCGGCCACCTTGTCCGGGTTATTGGTTAACAACCGTAGTCTGTCGATCCCCATAGATTTTAAAATCGCGACAGCCAGCTCATAGCAGCGCTCATCCGCAGCGAAACCCAGCTGGAGGTTGGCATCCAGGGTATCCAGCCCCTGGTCTTGCAACTGATACGCCATCAGCTTGTTACTCAGGCCGATGCCCCGCCCTTCTTGGCGTAGGTAAACCAACATCCCGCAGCCCTCTGCGCTGATCTGCTTGAGCGAGTACTGCAACTGGGCGCCGCAATCACAGCGTTTGGAGCCAAAAAGATCCCCCGTGGCACACTCAGAATGGAGCCTCACGAGAGGTGATCCCTGGCGGTCAGCGGCCCCCATCTGCAGCACTAGATGCTCACGTCCATTGGCTCGTTCGGTATAGACCGTCATCCGAAACTCACCATGTTCCGTGGGCATAGGTACCGTCACCGATTTGGAAAACAACGCGGTATACTCAGGTTGAAACATGGCGAACTCCGTTAGCGAATCCAGGGAATGGCTCCACGCCCTAGGGTGCGGACACATCAGGGCGACTTCCGAACAGATAACAGCCGCTAGCAACTGGCCCGCCTGAGCTGTCCAGGCGGGCTGCAGTTAAAGGATGGAAGGCTTATTGTTGAAATTTAGGAAGGATAGCTTCGGCGTAGTCGGCAATGATTCGCTCTTCATCACCGCTATCAAGATAGATATTGAACTGTGTTGTTCCTGCTTCTTCCAATTCCTTAAGCTTGGAAATATGAGCATCGATATCGCCCAGAACGCAGAAGCTTTCTACAATTTCTGGGGTGATGAAATCCAGATAAGGGTTATCACTCTGGCCATGCTTGGAATAGTCGTAGCCCTTACGGTTTTCGATATACGCCGTCAGACTCTCCGGTACAGCGCCGCTGGTGGAACCGTACTTCTCGACGATATCTGCCACATGGTTACCCACCATCGCCGGGAACCACTTAGTCGCCTCGATACCCGCCGCCTTGTCACCGGTAAAGGCCGGTGCCGAGGTGATCACTTCGAAATTGCTCATGTCACGACCTATCGCTTCACCGGCGGCAATCGCCTGATCGGCTAGCCATTTAACGATCGTAGGCTCGCCAATCTGCAGTACCACACCATCGCCAACTTCACCGGCTGTTTGCAGCGCCTTAGGACCGTAGGCGCCGATATAGACCGGCAGCTCATAGCCGTTCGCCCAGGGCAGCTTGACCGGCTCAGGGCACTCGCCATAAATCACCTCTTCGCCGCGTACCATCGCTTTCACTTTCTGAGTGAACTCCGCTACCCGTGCCAGATTAGCCGGCTTTTTACCCATCACCCGTACCGCGCTATCGCCGCGCCCCAGGCCGACATGGAAGCGGCCATTGCTTTGTAACGCCAGCGAGCCGAACAAGCTGGCCGCCAACGACCAATCGCGCGAGTTGGGGTTGGTGACGCAGGGGCCAAAGCTGATCTTGGAGGTATGCTCCATACACATCGCAATGGCTGGATAACATTCACGCCAAAGGATGTGTGAATCGTAGAACCAGCAATGAGTGAAACCCGCATCTTCCGCTTGCTTGGCCAGTTTACGGGCGCGCTCTGGGCTAACAAAGCCCTTAAAAGTGATACCAAATTTCATAGTGTTTCTCCGTTTTATTCGCTGTTGTTGTTATTCAGGGTTAAGAATTCATTAAGCTAAAAGTGGATTCAGGTTCCGGGCGCCCAGATCTTTATCCCGGCATGGGAGAACGGCACCTTCTTAGAGATATTCAAACGGATCAGCATCGGGGTGATCGCCTCGACACAGCGGGCATTCACTGCAGGGCCGACGTTGTAGGCCTGGACGCCTAAGCGCTCGATCAGTTCGATGACGCAGTTTTTAGCATCCAGATCGTTGCCGCAGACCAGAATGTCGCAATTGATCGGCTGATCCAGCTTGTTCAGCGTCGCGGCGGAGACATTGTGCAGCGCGCCGACCACCGGGATGTCAGCGCCCAACAATGCCTGGGCCGCCTCGGTGGCGGACCCTTCGGCAGGCATCGCAACCGCCTTGGGATCGCCATCGGCCAGCGGCACCACGATATCGACCAAAACCTTTCCCCTAAGGGACGATTTGATGGCAGCCAAGGTGGCATCGTGCGCGGCATAGGGAACCGCCAGGATGACGATCTGATCGGCCGCTTGCACCGCTGCGAGATTATCCAGACCGCTGATTTCAGCACTGTCATCTGTCAGCTGCTGGTTCCAGTCAGCCGCTATCTCTGCGGCTCGCTCACCATCGCGCGATCCGACAACCACCTCAATACCAGCCATAGCAAAGCGTAACGCTAAGCCCTTACCCTGCGGTCCTGTACCGCCTAAAATTGCAATTTTCATCGGAAAAGATCCTCCTGTTGTGGTCGTATCAGGTCGAGTGCTGAGCTATTGCCCGGTGTCCACTCGACGCCCTTAAAAATCAGTGCGGGCTTTTTGCCCTCTTTACTCATCAGCAAGCCAGAAGCGGCAGCCAACTCATCGGCCAGAGCCGGAACCGTGACCGACAGCTCCCGGCCATAAGCATCACGCTCACCGGCCATATCGACCTTGCTGGGCACGCGTGCCAAGCCGATCGCGACGTTCACCAAACCCATCCGCCACGGACGGCCAAAGGTATCGGTAATCACCACACCCAGTTTCTTTCCGGTCGCCAGCTCCAGCCCTCGGCATAGCTTCCAGGCGCTTTGATCGGGGTCTTCGGGTAGCAAAATCACGCTACCGGGGGTCCCGACATTGGATTCATCGACAGCCGCGTTGGCGCAGATAAAACCCAAGCGATGCTCAGCGATTAACGTGCCCTCCTCCTGGTCCGGCCGTTTTACCGCTCGCACCACCCGCTTGGATTCGCTTAGAATCACCTCGATTTTTCGCGGGTCCTTGTTGACGGTCTGCGCCAGCTCCAGCGCCTGAGCCGAGGGTTTCACATCTTCCAGCCGCACAATACGACCTTCGGATTTGGAAACGACTTTATGAGCGATCACCAAAATGTCGCCGTCTTCGAGGCTGATTTGATGCCGGTCCATCGAGGCCAGCAGCAGTTCGACCAGGTCATCTCCGGGCTGAATATCCGGCAAGCCGGGCACTACCTGGATACTTACTACATCCTCTACGGCCGCTTTGCCGGTAGGGTTCAGTGAATGTTGCATGCGTTTAATACCTCCTGCGTCTGAATTCGATTGGGCAAGCCGACCAACTGTTCTAGATCAACGGGGTTATCAACATCAAAAGCCAGATGCTCCATCTCCATCAGCACAGAGTGCACACCGAACTTGAGTGCGGCAGCCAGATGCGCCTCACTGGAATCAACGCCGAAGCGGAATGGCACAGCATCCGGCGGCGACGTCATCAGGGCGTTGGTGCCACCATCGTCGGCAGGACAGATGGATACCCAGGGCATCTCCCGGCGCTGGGCAAGTAGCTGGCCGATCTCCTGCGGATCCAACACCGCAATATCTGCCGGAATCAGTAACTGGGCATCAAAGCCATGCGCGCAGCTCCACTGCGCCGCCAAACTGGCCGCGCCGTTCAGTCCGGTAGCAGGGTTCTCCATTAGCACCCAGGCTCCGTAACTCTCTGCCATAGACCGAATCCGCTTGGAACTGGTCACCACCAGCACCGGATAATCGCCGAAGCGATCACGGAAAAAACTCAGCGTTTGTTCAAACAGCGACAGCGCTAACTGCTGTCTATGTCTCGGACTGAGCACAGCCGATAAGCGCTGCTTGGATTGCTGCGGATCTTTCATCGGTATCACAATAAGGGTCTTCATTGCCCAGCCTCCCGTTAGCTCGCCATCGTCATCAACAACGCGCCATCGCCTGCCGCTACCCGATCACTATCGGCAACCTGATTGCGCGTAAAAAACTCAACCACGGCTTCTGCCAGATCGATTTTGTGCCGCCGCGTGGTCATCAGCGTTGGGATGGTTAAAACTGCCAATCCGTTAGCCATTAGCCCTGCAGCGGCGTCACTATCGGACGGGTCGATCACCAGTGCATCGATCAGTCCTCGGTAACAGTCGGCAATTCCGTTTTGATCACAGCGATAGCCGGCTGCGGTCATCATTTTGTCGGCGGGGCCTTTGACGGTTTGGCCGTTGATCAGTGGCGAGACCGCAACCTTATAAGCCGACGACCGGACCAGCGCCTGGCGAATACCGGGCACCGCCAAGATCGCGCCGATGCTCACGATCGGATTACTGGGCGCAAAGACGATCAGGTCGGCTTCGGCAATCGCCTGCAGTGCCTCTTCGGTAGCGGTTGCCTGCTCAATACCCTCGATAGCAAACTGCTCTATCTGCGGCTTACACTGTTCACGAACAAAATAACTTTGAAAATCGAGCCAGCCCTGGTCGGTTTTGACCCGGTTCTGAATACAATCATCGGTGGGCAAAATAATGTTGGCCTGCACCCCCAGACGACGGGCGATGTGACGCGCGATCTCAGACGGCCGCACACCCAGGCGGCGCTGTTCGGTACGATAAATATGGGTGGCAAAATCCTGATCACCCAGGTACATCCAGGTATCGGCGCCCAGCCGGCTCAGGGCATCCAGGGTGCGATTGCTCTCATCGGCTAGCCCCCAGCCTTTATCAGGGTCGATCAGCCCCGCCAGGGTGTAGGTCAGGGTATCGATATCCGGAGAGACCCAAAGGCCATGAAACTGCTGGTCATCGGCGACATTGCCGATGATGTTGAGCTGCTCGCGGTAGCGGCTGAAGGCCAGTCCTTCGGCCATCTTGGCACCACCAACGCCACCGGCCAGCACCGTAATGCAGTAGGGCTTTTCGATCGGGGTTCTCATACCGCACCTGCTGCGCTGGTCGCGATCAGCTGCTGGCCGTGGTGGCTGACCGATGGCGCCTTAATCGAGCGGCAGTGCTCCAGATCGGTCACCTCGACAGTCGCTGCAAACGTCTCTAGCGGCTGGTACAGCGTGTTCCGTCGAACAGGATCCAGACCGGCCTGATGAATCATCCTGACCATATCTTCAGGGACAATTTCCTGGCCGTGTTTACCACCGGACGAACGCGAAATGCTTTCGTTCATCAGCGTCCCCCCCAGGTCATTCGCCCCGGAGCGCAACATCTGCTGCGCATAGTCGGGCCCCAGCTTGACCCAGGATGCCTGGATGTTGTCGATCCAGCCGTTGAGCATCAGCCGAGCCACCGCATGCATACGGATGTTCTCTTGCACGGTAGGCCCCGGGCGGACATCTTTGTTGTTGAGGTACAGCGGTGATTCGTAGTGCACAAATCCCAGCGGCACAAATTCGGTAAAGCCGCCGGTCTCCTTCTGAATCTCGCGCAGTAGCCCGAGGTGAGCAGCCCAGTGGCGCGGTTGATCGATATGGCCGTACATAATGGTGGAGGTCGTCGGCAAACCCAGCCGATGGGCGGTCTTGATGATATCGACCCACTGCGCGGTGGTTAGTTTGTCTTTGGTCAGCTGCTGGCGGATCTCGACATCAAGGATCTCGGCGGCCGTGCCGGGCATCGAACCCAGGCCGTGATCGATCAGATCCTGAATAAATTCAGCCGTGCTCATCTTGCTCTTAAGCGCACCGAACCAGATCTCAAACGGTGAGAAGGCATGAATATGGATCTCGGGCAGGCGCTGCTTGATCGCGATCAAAATATTGCGGTAATGATCGCCGTCAATATTGGGGTGCAACCCGCCCTGAATGCAGACCTCAGTCGCGCCACGATCCCAGGCCTCTTGTGCCCGCTCGACGATCTCATCCATCGACAACAACTCAGCCTCAGGGTCGTCCTTGCGCTTAGCAAAGCCGCAGAATTTACAGCCCATGTAACAGACATTAGTGAAATTGATATTGCGGGTAATCACAAAGCTGGCGCGGTTGCCGACGCTCTTCTGCCGCAGGTAATCCGCCGTGGCCACCAACGCATCAAGCTCAGGGCCTTCAGCGTCGAACAGACGGATGGCATCCTGCTCACTCAGCTCCTGGCCATTGATCACATCTTCCAGAATCTGCTGGGTCCGCCTATCGGCTGCCGCCAAGGAGTACAACAGCGAACCGCTGATCGCAGGCTGCCGAGTCGCTGGGTTGAAAGTTGCCGTAGTAAAACTGTTCATGATGGGTCTCCTCTGTTTTCTCTGGAAGCTGCGGGCCAATCAAACGCTCTGCATGGCTGCCAAGCCGTCTGCCCGCGCGATAGCATCCACGCGATCGGCAATCAGCGGAGAAAAGTAGACATTCGGAAGATTCTGATAAGGGGGATATACCGCCAGACGCTCAGTCAGCCGGTATCCGCAGTCGGCAGTCGCTCGCTGCAGGTGATCGATCTGCGGCCATGCCCGTTCAGGGTTAATATGGTCGAGGGTCAGCGGCGAAATACCGCCCCAATCGTTAATACCCGAATCGATGTAATGGACAAAACGTTGCTGCAGATTCGGCGGTGCCTGCAGACTGATCGTCGGATCAAGCAGCAGCCGCGCCACCACCAGAGTCCGCAACATGTCGTCGAGGTCCGGCTCAGGATGATTAGCCATCGCCGTTCCGGGCTTGGCACAAAAGTTCTGCACGATTACTTCTTGAATATGACCATACTGGAGATGCAGCTCGTTGATCGCCAACAGGCTATCAACTCGCTCTTCCCAGGTTTCGCCGATGCCGATCAGAATACCGGTAGTGAAAGGCACATCATGGTGGCCCGCGCGATCTAGGGTGCGCAGTCGCTGCACCGGCACCTTGTCAGGGCAGGCATAGTGGGCCTCGCCTTTCACCAACAGACGGCGACTGACGTTTTCCAGCATCATACCCATGCTGGCGCTAACCGGCTTGAGCTTGATGATCTCATCTTCCGTCAACGTTCCGGCATTGATGTGAGGCAACATGCCAGTTTCTTCGATGACGCGCTCACACATCGCCTTCAGGTAGTCGGTCATCGACTCATAACCGAGCGCAGCCAATGCGTCTTTTGCCTGGCTGTAACGCAACTCAGGCTTTTCTCCCAGACTGAAAAGAACCTCTTTGCAGCCCATCACCTCGCCTTCGTGCACCACCTCCATGACCTGCTCCGGGGTCATGACACGTGCGTTAGGTGAACCCGGCTTTTGAACGAAGGTGCAGTAACCGCAATCGTCACGA
>TARA_R110002167_G_scaffold57808_3_pt1 | contig 14732 bp, 15 predicted proteins | sample TARA_R110002167 | Tara Oceans TARA_R110002167 (sample SAMEA4398238) | marine metagenome | biome: Polar Biome; feature: [MES] marine water layer (ENVO:01000295) within the mesopelagic zone...; material: water (ENVO:00002006), including particulate matter (ENVO:01000060) such as...... | reverse complement strand
GTTGCGATGTTCACCACGCTGCTGCAAAGCCAAAGCAAGCGCTTTTCCATTCGCCTGTCCAGTATCCTTATTCCCGTCAGTTACGCTTCTATTCTTGGTGGTACCTGCACCTTGATCGGTACCAGCACCAATCTGGTGGTCGACGGCATGCTGCAGCAAAGCGGATACGCTGGCTTTGGTCTGTTTGAAATTGCCTGGGTGGGGATTCTGGTATTGATTTATATTCTGGTTGTCTGGCACTGTAAGAGCGGATCGAGTGAATGCAGAATGTTGCCAACATCGACAATTTACACATGTCTTCGTACTCCAAATATGCAGGTGGCTGAGTTATGAACGAGAGAATCGCTTGGCATCGTCATCCAGTGAATAAATCCATTCGCTCTTGCATGAAAAAGCAACGCCCTTGTGTCTTGTGGTTTACAGGATTGAGCGGAGCAGGTAAGTCTACAATTGCAGGTGCGGTCGAAAACATGCTGACTGAGCGTTTTCATCATACCTACTTAATGGATGGCGATAATGTGCGTCATGGGTTATGTGGTGATCTTGGTTTTAGTGATGCGGATCGGATAGAGAACATTCGTCGTGTAGGGGAGGTGGCTAACTTGATGATGGATGCCGGTTTGATCGTGCTCACTGCTTTTATTTCACCCTTTAGGGCAAATCGGGACTTAGTGCGTAGCATGATGGCAGATGGTGAATTTATCGAGATTTATATCGACACTCCGATAGAGGTGTGTGAAGCCCGTGATCCGAAAGGTCTCTACAAAAAAGCACGGGCAGGAAAAATCATCGACTTCACTGGAATTGATTCCTCTTACGAAGCGCCAAAAATTCCAGAAGTGCTTATAAAGAACTACAACATCAGCATATTAGATGCAGCTCAACAGGTAATGAGCTATTTGGAGCAGTATGATTATTTTCAGCACATAAAGGTGAATACGCATGCAGGCCTTGAATAAATGGAGTGTAAATATTGTCCGGCATAAGGGCGATGTCGACGTTATTAAGGTGGGATATGTTAGCCTACTAAAGAAAGCCTGTCTGATAGTAAACGAAGTGATGTGTGAAAGTTTCGTCAAAACCAGCAACTCTCCCCTGTCAGATGAATTCACTACGGACTACATCTTCATGCCATATGTGTATCGTCATTTTCGACGATATGAGTATATGGCGGCAAGAGTAAGATGGGAAAAAAATGCTCAGCCGCCCAGTAATACGCGACGGAATTATTCAAACATAGAGAAGCCTAGGAGCCTGTCGAACTTAGAATTTCTTTGCTTTGAAAAAGCTGAATTTAGCTTTTTTGGGCACAAGTTCTTGTTAAAAGAATTACTGCCTGTCTCATGTTTGCGCAAAAATCGTTCAAATCAATATTTTCCTCGAGACGAATTCCTAAGCCCATTGGCTGTAGCTCGTAGAGGTGCTAGATCATTGATATAGCAGCATAATAGGAAAAATTTTGCAAGCAGTGTATGTAAACGAAATTGCGTCTATGATAGGTTTATTAGAGCAGTGTATCGTATGAAGTAATAGTATATAGTCTACTAAGGATATAAAATTGGATTTTTTTAAATATTACGAGAATAAGACGCATTGCCCTATCTCCTCTGCTTATGGGTTTTTATGAAATTATTCGATTTATTTGGAAGCTTTTAGTTTGTCATGTTTATTGGAGTATTATGAAAACTGTTGGTGAGGTTAAGATTAAACTAGATTTTGTTTTTAGCCTTGTTGTGTTTATGATGTTGTTCGCATCTATGACATTGATGAGGTTACGTTTGGCAAATGATGGCTATTATCATTTTGGTGGCGCAGAACTTGCCATAGCTCCGATCGATTTGGTTGTTTTTGTGGCATTATTCTCGTATCTTTTATTTGGTAAGTTAAAGGTTTCTTTTCTGAATTATTTGGATTGGCTCGCGGTTTTATACGTGTTTTTGATGTTTTTTTCTATTTTATCTACTAGCGATTTGAATTATACGATGTATGAGATTGTTAGGCAGATTAAATACTTTTTCGTGTATTTGATTATCAAGGCTTTTTTTGTTAGGAAGTGTGGGTTTTTATGGATGGTTGTTTTTATTGTATTGGTTCAATTTTTTGTTTCTTTAGTTCAAGTGGAGGTTGGAGTTACTATTTCTGGTGATGGGAGTGAAACTGAATTGAATTTAATTTCAGGTGGCGTGGTTCGAGCTGTTGGCACATTGGGGCATCCTGGTGTATTAGCTCAGTATATAAATATTATCTCTATGTTTTTGTTTTCTGCTTTGGTTTTTTTGAGAGTTAAAAAAGTTTGGGTGCTTAGTGCTTTTTTATTGTCTTTATATATTTTGGTTGTTACTTATTCAAGGACGGCGATGGTGGTTGAATTCGTATTGTGTTTGGTAATGGCAGTTTTTTCTATTTACTCTGGTTGGAATAAATTTGGGGTGAAGAATGTTTTTTTGGGGTTGTCGTTTTTGTCTTTGGTTTTTCTCTATTGTGTTTTAAATTATGATGCTCTGTACGAACGGTTTTTTTTGTCTGAGAATGAAAGTGGCGAAATTAGGTTGGTTTTGATGGATATAGCTTTTGAGATGATAAAAGAATCACCATTTTTAGGTGTTGGCCTTAATGCATTTACTGAAGTGATGTCCCTATATGATAAAACAATGATTTCCTCCTATTGGCCTATGCCTGTTCATAATATATATTTATTAGTCGCGTCTGAGTTAGGGGTGCTTGGTTTAATAACGTTTATCCTGGTTATAACTTCCTTCATTTTCTCAGGATTAAGAATTATTTGTAGCCTAGGAGATAGATATGTGGTTTGGCTCGCAGCAGCATCGGTTTGGGGGTTGTTTGCAATTTTGTTCTACGGGTTACTTGGTTGGTCGTGGCGGTTAGATTCCATCCAGTTTTTATTTTGGTTATGCTTGGCGGGAGTTAGCGCTTCATTTGATACGTGGGCTACGCAGAGTGTCGAGAGGGATTAATAAAATGAAAATATATTTTTATCCTTTTGGTGTTAATTATAATTCCTATAATAGTCGGATGAAGGATATTCTCGGTGGCGTTGGGGATGTATATTCACTTCAAGATTCATTTAAGTTGTCGAATTTTTTTTTGAGTCGTAAGAAAATTATCTATTATTTGAATTGGTTTGAAGACTACCCTCTCATTGATGGACGGTTGTCTTTGAAAAAGGTCTTAGTTTTTTTTGGGGTATTATTGTGGGCTAAAATGACAGGGCGTGTGATATATGTGAAGCATAATTTTATATCTCACAATGTCCGTACTAAATGGTCAATATTGTTTCATAGAATCATGGAATTTTCTGCAGATAAAATATTGGTGCACTCTATGTTTGTGGCAGCTCAGAAACAATATTGCTTTATTCCACATCCTCTATATTCCATTCCTGAAATAAACGGTATTTTGGATCTCTCGGATACGCCTTATTTTATTAGTTTTGGAACTATTAAACCATATAAAGGTTTGGAAGGTTTGATATTGAGTTGGAAAAATGATTATCCTTTGTATATCGTCGGTTCTGGTTCTGATGAATATGTTGAATTTCTGAATGATATGATTATACGAAGTAATTCTGAAATTTTTGTTGTTAATCGATATGTGTCTGATGAGGAGCTTGCTTGCTATGTGAAAAAGAGTGTTGGTGTCGTTATTGCTAATGCATCAAATACTTGTATTGTTTCCGGTGCGGTTTATTTTTCTCTGTCATGCTTGAAAGATTGTTATATCGTTGATGAAGAATTGTATGGTCGCGTAAGTGATTTGTCATCGGTGTATCGATTTTCTGAAATTAATGTTCGGCATGGCATTGTAAAAGGTGTCGAAGAATATTTGAATGATTTAAGTTTTTGCTCCGATGTGATTATCAAAGATTTGATTTTGGAATGTATTTCTGATGAGTGATTTTTCGTCCTATTTGAAAAAAGGATTGATGATTGTTTTTGCTGAGAAAGCGTTGCTCCTTGGTCTTTCTTTCTTTTCTAATATTTTTCTCGCAAGGCTTTTGGGAGTGGCCGAATTTGGTGGAATTGCTTTTTTGTTTTCTTTGTTTTCTATGTTCGTTCAAATATCCGATTTTGGTTTTAGAAACATATTTGTAGATGTTTATTCGAAGGGGAATAGGTCTGTTGTCGCATTGTATTTTTATGTGCGAGGTTTTTTAAGTTTTTTGATTGGCTTGGTCGGGCTGTTGGCATATTATTGTTTTGATCTTGATATTGGCTATGTGGTGATATGCGCTATTTTAATATTTTATGTTGCTGATGTCCTAGAAGCGGTAGCTATTTCCGAAATGAGGCAGTCTTATGCGGCGATGGTTAGGTTGATTAATGGCGTTATTATGCATCTTTCCAGAATTGTAATGGTCGTTCTTGATGTTGATCCTTTGTATTTGTTATTGACACTATTGTGCGAACCATTTTTGAAGTTCTTTTTTCTGATTCATTGGGTTGACTTGAGCAGTCCTCGACTAAGTTTGTTGGAGGTGATTTCATTGCTAAAAAGAGCATTTCCACTTTTTTTGTCGATGATATTCTTACAGGTTTTCATTCGGTCTCTTTATTTTATCGCACAAGATTTTTCGACTGATGATGCGGGATATGTTGCTGCTGTTATGAGATTAATTGATCCATTTCTTATGTTGCTAGGTGTTTTATCTGTAGTGATCAATCCGATAATGGCAAAAGTTGAGAATTTTGGTTCTTTTTGTAAAATTTATTATTCGGTTGTTTTTTATGTTGGGGTTGTGTTTTCCTCGATTGTTTATCTTAGTGCGGACTTCTTGGTTGATTTAATATACGGAGATCAGTATGCAGCTGCGGCAGAATTACTTTCCATTGTTGCATTATCGTTGCCCTTCTTGTTTTTGGGGGGAGTTAGTGGCTTTTGGTATGTCAGGAATCGTGTTGAGTATATGGCCTTGATTCGGGGAGGGGGGGCTTTGGTTGGAACCTTTTTCGGGTACTATTTTTGGAAAGAGGATGGTATTGAATCAATTGCTTGGGGGTGGGTTCTATCTTCAATTTTTTATGCTTTCATTGTCGATTTGATTGTACCAAAAGGGCGTCAGCTGTTTTATATAAAGATGGCTGCTTTTTTTGAGATTTTTTATATGATAGGAAGAGCTGTTCGTGAAAAAAATTAATAAAGAAAAAGTTTTCTGGTGGTCTCCAAAGAATAGGTTTCGAATCCCTTTTTATCAAAAGGAAAATGTAGGGGATTTTTTAGGGCCTCAGCTTGTTGAGAAAATATTGTTTGAAAAAAATATTGATATAAATGTTTCTGAAAGGCGAGTGTTGACGGTCGGTTCGATTATGCATTACTCGAGACCGGGGGATGTGATATGGGGTACTGGCATTAATGGTAAAATGCCGATGTCCTTGTTGTCATTTTCAGGGCTTGATATTAGAGCGGTTCGTGGCCCTATGACCCGTGATGTTTTATTGGGTTTGGGTGAGCAAGTTCCTTCAGTATATGGCGATCCCGGTATATTGACTTCTATTTTTTGGCCTCGTTGTAAAAGCCCAATTAAAGGGCGTATCGTTTATATCCCTCATATGAGAGAAAAAGTTACCAAATCTGTTAAGAAATCTTTCAAAGTGGTTTCTCCTTTGTTGGATTTGAAAACTTTTTTGGATGAAATCCAATTAGCTGAAAAGGTTGTCACTACCTCATTGCATGGATTTATTTTGTCTGAAACTTATGGTGTTCCAGTTTCTTTACTAATGAATGATACTGGTGAAACAGTTTTTAAATATGAAGATTACTACCAAGGAACTGGTCGTCAAGGAATTCCTATATATGAATCACTTGATGAGGCAATGGAATATCAAAACCAATATTTTGATTTTTCAGTTATGCAGGAGCAGTTACTGAATAGTTTTCCATATGAAGTTTGGATAGGAAAAAAATAATCTCTTTGGTGGCAATTTCGCAGAGAATTTTTATGATTAGTGTTATTATTTTGTATGTTTATAAACGTTTGACTTTTGAAATTTCAAATGATTGGATTCATAGAATTTTCATTTTTGGTGTTTTCTTATTTGAAGCCAGTTGGGTGTAATATATATGCTGAAAATCATGATAATTCAACCAATTTGTGCATCATACCGTGTTCCTTTGTTTGAAGCGATTTCTTCAGATGAAATAGTCAAAGAATTAATAGTTTTTTCTGATAATTCGGCGAGTTTTGGCTATCAGGGGGGGGGAGAGTTTGATCAGGTTTTGGCCGCTTGGAGGCGCTTGTGGGGAGGGCTAATGTTCCCTAAAAACATTAGAGGCTATTTTTCTGCTTTAGTCTCTAGTGGACATTGTCTACATTTTTCGGATTTTAAATATTTAACACTATGGATTTCAATATTTTATTGTCGATTTTCAGGGCGTAAATGTTATTTGCACGGACAAGGAGGGTATAAAGGAAAGCAAGGGTTTGTCAAAAAAATAGTTTATAGTTTGGCTGTTTTTCTGTCTTCTGGGTATATTTGTTATTCGACTTACTCAAGACTGAATCTGATTAAATTGATACCCTCTTTTTTGCATAAAAAAATCTCTGTGGTGGAAAATAGTCTCTATATGGATAGTCATAATTGCTTCCATAAAGAATCTAAGGGGCTTTTTTTCGTTGGTAGGTTGCGTGAAGGTTGTGGAATAGAAATTGTACTTGAAGCTGCTAAGAACGCTGGAGTTTGTGTTCATGTTGTAGGGGATGGTGATTTTCTTGATGGGCTTCGTGATAGGTATCCTGATGCAAAGTTCTATGGTGCTGTTTTTAATATTCAGGAGCAAAAAAGAATAGCGGCTATGTGTATGGCTGGGGTTTATGGTGGGGATGCAGGGCTAAGTGTTGTCCACTATATGGCTTGGGGGTTGCCCGTAATTGTTCATGATTCTTTAAGATATCATATGGGGCCAGAGCCTGGGTATGTCAAAGATGGATTTAATGGACTTTATTTCAAAAGAGGTAATCAGTCTTCACTGGAAGTGGCAATTGCTCGTTTAATTGGCGATTTTCAGCTTTCTTGTAGGTTGTCTGTTGGTGCGTTAGATACTTTTGAAAAATTATCTAATCCTCCTATGCATGTTAAATTTATTAATATATTTAAGGGTTGCTCTTGAAATGCCTGCTAAAAGATATCTTCGTGTTTTAAGTACTCTTGATCCCCAAGCTGGCGGTGTGGTGACGGCAGTAGTTGAATCTGTTCGTTATCATAATGAAAATAGAGATGAATGTTTTGATGTTGTTTGCTTTGATAAAGAGCGAAAGAATTATCATAATATTGGCGGTGTCGATGTTTATAATTTTCCATCATTTTCTTCATATCGAATATCAATTCAGTTTTTGATTTGGTTATGGAATAACTCTAGAAAATATGATGGTGTTATATTTGATGGCCTGTGGCAATTTTATATTTTAGGTGGCTATGTTTGTCGCTTAAAAAACGTTCGATTCTTTGTGTTTTCTCATGGCATGATGGACGTATATTTTAATAGATTTATTCTAAAGTATTTTAAAAAAATCCCTTTCTGGCTTTTGATCGAACGCAATGTGATTTCTTTGGCAGAGGGTGTGTTTTATACGACTGAAGAGGAGGTTTTGGCATCGATTAATTCGTTTCCTTTTTTAAAGTCTAAAAATTTAATCTCTCCTCTAGGGATAGAAGGGCCTTCTGAGAAGAAAAGTAAATGTAAAGAGGTTTTTTTAGAAAGATTTCCAATGCTTAAGGGTAAAGAGTTTAATCTATTTTTGAGTAGAATAAGTAAAAAGAAAGGGCTGGATATTCTTTTGGATTTAATCTCTTCAGACCACTTCTTAGGTGAATTTATTGTGATAGCTGGGCCAGATGATAATGCTTATGCAGATGCGTTAAAAAAAGAACTTCGTGCAAGAGAAGTTGATGACAGGGTGTTGTGGACGGGTATGCTCGGAGGTGACGCTAAATGGGGTGCTTTTTATTCTGCTCAACTCTTTCTGCTACCTTCTCATCAGGAGAATTTTGGTCTTGTTGTTCCTGAGGCTCTTTCCTGTGGTTTACCAGTTTTAATATCTAATAAAGTTAATATTTATCGAGATATTGTCAATTTTAAAGCAGGTATTGTTTGTGATGATACAATAGGGAGTCTTACAGCTAGTTTTTCTGATTGGAAGTTGAAAAGAAATAACTCCGAAGAGTTCGCGCGAAATGCATATTTTTGCTTCAATAGTTGCTATTCCCGTGAAGTTGCCGCGCAGTCTTTAGCTGATAATTTACGGGGTATGATATGAATGTTAAGTATCAGAGACTCCTTGCTTTTCACCAACCAGCTAATTTTCGTGGTAAACAAGGATGGTATGTTCAACTGTGGTGGCTGGTACAGTCCCTCCTGTTTAATGGCTCCCCGCAGTTTTTGTATGGTTGGCGACGTTTTCTTCTCAGATGTTTTGGTGCGCGTATCGGAAAAAATGTAATTATCCGACCAAGCGTTCGTGTCACTTATCCATGGAAATTAACTATTGGTGATAATTCATGGGTAGGTGATCAGGTAGAGTTGTATACTCTTGGTGAGATATCTATCGGTCGTAATGCCGTTGTATCGCAACGTAGTTACCTGTGCACGGGTGGGCATGATTATCAGAAGGTTGCTTTTGATATTTTCGCGAAACCCATTATTGTTGAGGATGAAGCTTGGATAGCAACCGATGTATTTGTTGCTCCGGGGGTGACTATTGGTTATGGTTCTGTAATTGGTGCTCGTAGTACGGTGCTACAAAATATACCAAAAGGGATGGTTTGCATTGGCTCGCCAGCCAAACCTATTAAAGAACGGATTATGAAGTTATGAAACTAATTGTCTACAGTCTTAACTACTCTCCGGAATTAACAGGAATAGGTAAATACAACGGTGAGATGGCTCCTTGGCTAGCGGAAAACTTTCATTCCGTTGATGTAGTCACCGCGCCTCCTTACTATCCCGAGTGGAAAGTTCATTTGGGATTTTCCTCCAGAAGTTATTCAACCGAAATCCAGAACGGCGTAAGCATTCATCGGTGTCCTTTATATGTTCCTGCCAACCCTTCTACTGTTAAGCGATTAGTTCATTTAGTGTCCTTTGCTCTTACGTCCGCATTTAAGTTGTTTTCGTTATGGAAGAAAAAGCCGGACGTTGTTTTTGTAGTAGAACCAACGTTATTCTGTGTGCCCGTTGCATTGTTATTTTGCAAATTGGTTGGAGCTAAGGCAATCCTTCATATTCAAGATTATGAAGTGGATGCGATGTTGGGTTTAGGTATGGCGGGGAACCCTTCCGGTCGGGTTGGTCGGGTGGCCTATGCTATTGAGTCCTGGCTGATGCGGCGTTTCGATAAAGTTTCTAGTATCTCTTACAGTATGCTTGATAAAGCCAAGGCAAAAGGGGTCGATAAAGACAAGTTGTTGTTTTTCCCTAATTGGTCGGATACATCGTTTGTTCATCCTGGTGCCAATGGTGCTGATCTAAGGAAAACATGGGGAGTTTCCCCAGAAGACCAGGTTGTGTTGTATGCAGGGAATATTGGCGCCAAACAAGGGCTTGAGTTGGTTGTTGAGGCTGCAGAACGCTTCCAACCAAGGACCAACGTTAAGTTTTTTCTGGTAGGCTCTGGGGCCTACGTTGAAGCTTTGAAGTCTATGGTTGCCGAGCGATCGTTAGATAATGTGGAGTTTAAGCCATTGCAAGCTTGGGAGGATGTACCTGCCATGCTAACGATGGCGGACGTACATTTGATTATTCAGCGCAAAGGTACGGCCGATTCGGTGTTGCCTTCCAAATTGACCAATATTTTGTCTGCTGGCGGGTTTGGTGTCGTCACTGCAGAAGGGCATACTGAGCTGGGTAAATTATCTGAGGAGTTTCCGGGTATTTACACATGCGTAGATCCAGAAAATATTGAGGCTTTTTGTGAAGGGTTAACTTCTGAGTTGGCCCGGTCAAACGGTGTAAACACCGTTGCACGTAGGTATGCTGAAGAAAATTTAAACAAAGATGCAATTCTGGGTCGCTTTGCCAGTGATCTGTCTGAGTTGTCTGCTAAACGCTGATTTGAACTATAGAAAGGATTAAAAAATGTCCAAGAAAGTTGCCTTGATCACTGGTGTTACTGGCCAGGATGGTTCCTACCTTGCTGAGTTTCTATTGGAGAAAGGGTATGAGGTTCACGGTATCAAGCGCCGGGCTTCTTTATTTAATACTGCACGGGTAGATCACATTTATCAGGATCGTCATGAGAAGAATGTCAGCTTTTTCATGCACTATGGTGATCTGACGGATAGTTCTAACCTGACTCGTATCTTGAAAGAAGTTCAACCAGACGAAGTCTACAACCTGGGCGCCCAGTCTCACGTTGCGGTTTCGTTTGAAGCACCAGAGTATACGGCGGATGTTGATGCGATGGGAACTCTGCGCCTGCTGGAAGCCATTCGCTTTCTGGGGCTTGAGAAGAAGACTCGTTTCTACCAGGCATCCACTTCAGAATTGTTTGGTTTGGTACAAGAAATCCCTCAAAAAGAAACGACTCCATTTTACCCTCGCTCTCCTTATGCCGTTGCTAAAATGTATGCCTACTGGATTACCGTTAACTATCGTGAGTCGTACGGCATTTATGCGTGTAACGGTATTCTGTTTAACCATGAGTCACCTCGTCGTGGTGAAACCTTCGTAACGCGTAAAATTACCCGTGCTTTAGCCAATATTTCTCAAGGGTTAGAACAGTGTTTGTACTTGGGTAATATTGACTCGCTGCGAGACTGGGGCCATGCAAAAGACTATGTTCGTATGCAGTGGATGATGTTGCAGCAAGAGCAGCCTGAAGATTTTGTAATTGCTACAGGCACCCAAATCTCTGTTCGTGAATTTGTCGCTCTGTCTGCCAAAGAACTAGGTATCACCCTGACATTCAAAGGCGAAGGCGTAGAAGAAAAAGCGACCGTTGAAGCCATTGCTGATGAAGCCTTGTGCCCTGGTGTTAACGTTGGTGATGTAATTGTTCAGGTAGATCCCAAGTACTTCCGTCCGGCCGAAGTTGAAACCCTGCTGGGTGATCCTTCCAACGCTAAGAATAAGTTGGGGTGGGTACCGGAAATTACTGTCGAAGAAATGTGTTCTGAAATGGTTCAGCACGATTTGAAAAAAGCGCAGCAGCACGCATTGCTTAAATCACACGGTTACGATGTGAATGTTTCTCTGGAAGGTTAATAGGCAAGTATCATGAAGCGTATTTTTGTTGCTGGTCATAAAGGCATGGTTGGTTCTGCGATTGTGCGACAGTTACAGAAAGACGCCGGCGTTGAGCTGATTACAAGAGATCGTAATCAGCTCAATCTGCTTTGTCAGGCAGATGTTCAGGCGTTTTTTGAAAAAGAAAAAATCGATCAGGTCTATCTGGCGGCTGCCAAGGTTGGCGGAATTATTGCTAATAATACTTACCCTGCCGATTTTATTTATCAAAACCTGATGATTGAATGCAATATCGTGCACTCAGCACATTTGGCGGGTATTCAAAGTTTGTTGTTTCTCGGGTCATCCTGTATTTACCCGAAATTGGCCAAGCAGCCAATGAGTGAGTCAGCTTTACTGACAGGGACTTTAGAGCCTACCAATGAACCCTATGCCGTTGCTAAAATAGCGGGCATTAAATTGTGCGAATCATACAATCGTCAGTACGGGCGGAATTATCGCAGTGTCATGCCGACCAATTTGTATGGAGAAAACGACAATTTTCATCCAGATAATTCTCATGTTATTCCTGCGTTGATGCGGCGTTTTCACGAAGCAAAGGCAACCGCTACACCCGAGGTTGCTGTATGGGGTTCTGGTAAGCCAATGCGTGAGTTTTTACATGTCGATGATATGGCTGCAGCCTCTCTTTTTGTGATGAATGTTGACCAGACGACCTATGAGTCTTGTACTCAGCCCATGCTTTCCCACATAAATGTAGGCACCGGTGTGGATTGTACGATTGCAGAGCTGGCGCTGACCATGGCTGAAGTCGTTGGCTTTGAAGGACGTGTGACTTTTGATGCCACGAAACCTGATGGTGCGCCACGTAAATTGATGAACGTTGATACTTTGCGTAATTTAGGTTGGTCATATAATATTGATTTGCAAGATGGCCTTGCAAGTACCTATCAGTGGTTCCTGGATAATCAGGATGGTTTCCGAGGTTAGTGTATGAGAGTTCCATGGATTGGTTAAGCGCAGATTGTTTTAAACAAATTATTGAATGTACTCCTTTGGTTTCTGTCGATTTAATCGTCAGAAACTCCAACGGAGAGGTTCTTTTGGGGCAACGTATGAATCGGCCGGCTAAAGGATTCTGGTTTGTCCCGGGTGGCCGGATTCTCAAAAATGAAACACTCTCTGATGCCTTTTTGCGGTTGACCGAGGCTGAGCTTGGTCAATCATTTGAAATTACGTCGGCTCGGTACCATGGTTTATACGAACATTTTTATTCAGACAGCGTGTTCGGTGATCAGCCCGATACTCATTATGTGGTTAATGCATTTGAGTTGATAATAGATGCAGTTTTAGAGCTACCCAAAACGCAACATAACAAATACCAATGGCTAAGCGAGTTTGACTTGCTTGAGCGCGATGATGTTCACTGCCACAGTAAGTGGTACTTCGAACCAGATAAAGGATATACAGCATGATACCTGTCATCATGGCCGGTGGTTCCGGCACTCGTTTGTGGCCACTGTCACGAACTGCCTACCCCAAACAGTTTTTAAAATTAAACGGACAGCTGACCATGCTGCAGCAAACCGCCGCGCGTCTGGATGGTTTGTCTAATCAAGACCCTGTGGTTATTTGTAATGAAGCACACCGCTTTTTGGTGGCAGAGCAAATGCTGCTGGGGGGTAAGAAAACGTCGATTATACTTGAGCCAGTAGGGCGTAATACCGCACCAGCGATTGCATTGGCCGCGTTGCAGGTCATGAAAGATCTACCGGAAGGTGAAGCTGCACCTGTGCTACTGATTCTGGCTGCCGATCATGTTATTCAAAATGTCAGTGCATTCCAAGCAGCGGCCAAACAGTTGTTACCGGCGGTGCAAGCAGGCAAGTTTGGTACATTGGGTATTGTGCCAACCGAAGCTGCAACGGGTTACGGTTATATTCAGGCAGGGTCAGATGCTGAAAATGACTGTCAGGTTGTGCAGGCATTTGTTGAAAAACCGGATGCGACAACCGCGCAGCAGTATCTGGATGCAGGAAACTATTTCTGGAACAGCGGCATGTTTATGGTGCGGGCTGATCGTTATCTGGAAGAATTGGAACGGTTCCGTCCAGATATATACTCCGTTTGCATCGGGGCTATGACTGCAACTGTGGCCGACATGGACTTTGTTCGGGTCGATGCCGAAGCTTTTGCACAATGCCCGGATGAATCGATCGATTACGCCATTATGGAACCGTTGTCTGCTTTGGATGCTGAAGAGGCTCAGGTCGTGGTTGCGCCGCTAGATGCTGGCTGGAGTGATGTTGGCAGCTGGTCTGCACTCTGGGATATTGCCGAAAAATGCGAGAACGGTAATGCCACACTGGGTGGTGGTGACGTTATTCTGGAAGATACCAGTAACAGCTTTGTGTATAGCGACACTCGCTTGGTAACAACGTTGGGCCTTGATGGTATTGTGATTGTGGATACACCGGATGCCTTGCTGGTTGCCAGTAAAGACAAGGTGCAAGAAGTTAAGAAAATTGTTGCTCAAATCAAGCAGCAGGGACGCTCGGAGTACGAGCAACACCGGGAGGTATACCGTCCGTGGGGTAAGTACGATTCGGTAGACAGTGGTGATCGTTACCAGGTCAAATGCATCACAGTCAAACCAGGAGCTAAATTGTCAGTACAGATGCATCATCATCGTGCCGAACACTGGATCGTGGTGTCTGGAACTGCCAAGGTGACCAATGGTGAAGAGACTTACCTGGTGACGGAAAATGAATCGACCTACATTCCTATCGGTCAGGTGCATGCATTGGAAAACCCCGGTGTAATTGAACTTGAAATGATCGAAGTGCAGTCAGGTTCGTATCTCGGAGAAGACGATATTGTACGCTTCAAGGATTTGTACGGTCGGGCTTGATGAGTACAAGGCCAGGGCTACCTGAATTAAGTTTGTAATGGAATAACCACGTGCCAGTGCTGGTTTAATATCACGATAATAAAGGGATGGATAATCTTCTATGGCGTTAACTTCCAAAGATATTTTGACTAACAGTGGCATCCAGTTCGGCACCAGTGGCGCTCGTGGCTTGGTCGAGCAGTTTACCGATCAAGTGTGCGCTGCATTCACGCTGGCTTTTCTAAGTGTGATGAAGCGAGAATTCAGCGTAGAACACGTGGCGTTGGGTATCGATCGTCGTCCCAGTAGTCCGTTGATGGCTGCCGCTTGCGCCGCCGCCGCCGAAGATCTTGGCGTAACGGTGGATTATTACGGTGTGTTACCAACACCTGCGTTGGCCTTGCAGGCGATGCAAGATGGCATTCCGGCTATAGTGATTACTGGCAGCCATATTCCTTTTGATCGTAATGGCATCAAGTTTTATCGTCCGGATGGTGAAATCACCAAAGCTGACGAACAGGCTATTCTGCAGGCGGAAGTAGAGGTTAAATCGGTTCAGTCAGTGTTACCTGGCGAGTCTGGGAGAGCGCGGCAATTGTATATGGAGCGGTATACGCAATTGTTTGCGCCAGACTTGTTGCAA
>TARA_R110002167_G_scaffold8292_3_pt1 | contig 14746 bp, 11 predicted proteins | sample TARA_R110002167 | Tara Oceans TARA_R110002167 (sample SAMEA4398238) | marine metagenome | biome: Polar Biome; feature: [MES] marine water layer (ENVO:01000295) within the mesopelagic zone...; material: water (ENVO:00002006), including particulate matter (ENVO:01000060) such as...... | reverse complement strand
GGCTAATGCCATTAGCAGCATTACTACTAGCGGCTCTACTCTTGGCATTTGCACTGCCAGCCAACGCCGCGCGTGAGTCGGATATCACCAACACCCGTCACAACCTCGGCACCACACCCAGCAGCCACACCACCGGCCAGGTTAACCCCTCTGCAGGCACCAGCGAAATCTGTGTCTTCTGCCACACCCCCCATGGTGCCAGTACGGCCCCCGGCGCCCCGCTGTGGAATAGAACCCTATCCCCTGAAAGCTACACCACCTACGCAGCCAGTACCCTCGATGTGTTAGATGGATCCGTGGCTAACGGCATCAGAACCCTTCCCGAACCCAACGGTGCATCTAAGCTCTGCCTCTCCTGCCACGACGGTACCCTGGCAATCGCCTCCGGCGGAACAATACTAAATGCACCGGGATCCGGCGCCAGTGGCGGCATTGGCGGGACAATCAATGCGCTTGACGCAACCACGAATGATAAGGGCGAAAAAAACCTGGGCACCGATCTGACCAACGACCACCCGATCTCCGTCACTTACGACAGCGGGCTTGGGGCGCGCGATGGCGAAATGCGGGTACTGGATGCTAACCAACAGTACAGCACCCATATCGGCCGCCGCGAGGATGGCAAGTTCACCCTACCACTGCAGAGCAGCGGCGGCCTCAGCGAACCTGGGCAGGCACAATGCACCACCTGCCACGATCCACATCTCGCCGGTTCAGACGTATTCAGCCTAATTAATGGCAGTACCACCCCAACCAACACCAATGTCAAATTCCTACGCACCAACCGTTTCCAAACCACCGACCCAACCGGGACAGGCCAAGCACCCGTCGTCGATGGTGACATTATCTGCGTTTACTGCCACACCAAGGGCGCATCAGCGGATGGGTTTGCCAGCTGGAAAGAGTCGGCGCATGCTGACCCTGATGTTGCAGATGAACGATACGACGCCACGCCGGCCGCTGAACGCGAGTTTCCTAATGGCATTCAGGTCTGGCAAGCCGCCTGCCTTAACTGTCATGACACCCATACGGCCAGCGGCCAAAAAAAGTTGCTACGCAAGAAAAACGCTGACGGTTCCGGCGCCCAAGAAAACACCTGCTACCAATGCCACGACACCACAGGTACAAACATCATCAGTGACGGCACCGGCACCGTCCCTGATATCAAGAGTGAATTTGCTAAAACTCGACATATGCCGATCACTACCGCGGATCAACCCGCCAGCTCAGAGCTACATACCATAACCAATGCCGACATGATCGAAGATGCCAATAATCTTGGCATCAACATCAACAGCCGCCATGCCGAGTGTACCGACTGCCACAACCCTCATCGGGTTATTCGCAACAAGCGTTTTAACGCCAACGTTGACGGCCTTGGCAACGATACGCTGCGCACCCATGAATCGGGAATGAATGAAACGACTGTTGCTGGCAGCGATGGCCGTGAGGGTAACGTCGCCTCCGGCGTGTTGCGGGGCGCCTGGGGGGTCGATCTGGTCAATCCGACAACCTTTAGAGGCGGACTCACAGCAAACACCTGGCCACAAGTCATGTCGGCCGAAGACTTCGAAGTTAAATCGGGCGATCCCGGCAATAACTCCAGCCTGGCCACGGCGGAAGCCAACGACAACCTGACCCGCGAATACCAGCTCTGTTTCAAGTGTCACTCCAGCTATGCGCTAAATACCTTTCCCTCTCTCGGCAACAATGGCGGCTCGACGCCGTCGGGTACTAACACGATGACTCAGTACACCAATGTCGCGGCCGAGTTCCTATCCGCCAACGCCACCAACCCGCCCACCACCGGTACCGATCAGGGTGAAGAAACCAACTCCGGCAGCGCCTGCGGTGGCGGCGACTGCAACCCGGTTGCCACCGGTCCTGTACAAACCAACAACCACCGTTCCTGGCATCCGGTGGTCTACCCCACTGGTCGCGATCGCGGCGAGCGCAGCCTGGGCACCGGCACCGTTAACTTCAGAGCGCCCTGGGCCGACAATATCGGTACCCAGACCATGCAGTGCTCCGATTGCCACGGCGGCGAGGACTCCAACATCACCGGAACCGGCCCCGATCTGTCCAAGGTACAGGGCCCGCACGGCTCCTCGTCGGTGTTTCTGCTCAAAGGCGACGCCTCGGCCAACTATCAGGGCTGGAGTATCAACGACAGCTGGCTCGCCGACGCTAACTACGGCTTCTGCGGCAACTGCCACCAACCACGCGTCAGCGGTACTAATGGTAGCGCCTTCCGCGGTTCCGGCAACCACCGCCCCGACGACAAGATGGGGGGGGAGAGCTGCATGTGGTGCCATATCGCGGTCCCGCATGGCTGGAAGAACAAGCAGTTTCTGATCAACCTGCTCTGCGTCGGCCCTGAGGGGGGGCAAGTCGCCGGCTGCACCGAGGTTGGCAGTCAAAGTAATTACAATCTGCAAGAGATCCCTCCCTACTACAACAGAGCCCGGTTGCGGGTTCCCAACTGGGCCAGAAGCGGCCAATGGGGCTCATCCAACTGTGGCGGTGGCGACATGGAAGATGGCTGCTCGCGAGCCCGGGGCTGATAGCTCACGGCAGACCGGATCTGGACAGACTAATGTGGAATCTGTTAGTAAACCTGAGCAAGCCACACTGGACGGTACTCTGCTTTTTGTTGACCGCCGCCGCGTCGCTTGGCGTCAGCGAATACCAGTGGCCGGCCACCTACACCCTGATCCCCCCTTTCGTCCTGTTACTGCTGAACCTGTCGGCCGCCATCATCACCCTGCCCCGGTTTCGCCGGGATCTGCCGCTGCTGATATTCCACCTGGCGCTGATACTGATGATCTCGCTGTTCGCGCTGGCCAGACTGACTTACTTTAATGGCACCACGGTACTGACCACAGGAGAGAAATTCAGCGGCGAGCTGCTGGCAGACAGACGTGGCCCGTTGCACGGTGACGGCTTAGGCCAGCTGCATTTTATCAACCAGGGCTTCTATGAGGAGCCCTCGCGCTACGGTAAAGACTTCACCACCACCCGCAACCGGGTCCGCTGGCTGGATCAACAAGGGCAGTGGCACAGCAATCTCATCGGCGACGACACGCCGTTGCTGCTGGGACTGTACCGGATCTACACCACCAGCCAACGCGGCTTCGCGCCGGTATTCCTCTGGCAAACAGCCGATGGCCAGCAGCAGTTCGGCAGTGTTCAGCTCAATCCGATGGTTGATAACGAGACCCCTCCGCTGAACAACTTAACCTTGCTCAACGGTACTGAAGCCTGGTTGATGCTGTCTATTGGTGACGATGCGGAGGCGCCTTTCATCCCTCCAGCCAATACCCAAAGCGGAGTGAATCTAAACACCCAGACATTAGCGCATCAACTCATTGTGCGTATCGATGAGCAACGGCACACGTTAAGACCCGGCCAGTCGTTGCAGCTCGATGGCGGCAGCCTAACCTATCTGCGGCTCGACTCCTGGATGGGTTACCATATCGTCTACGACCCTACCCAGCCCTGGTTGATCGGCACGGTTGCGGTCGGCCTATTCAGCCTAATCTGGTTCTACGCCAGACAACTGTTCGGACGAGGCTCATGGGATTCAGATCGCTAATTATTGGTTTACTTGCTCTGTTACCCATATTCACCCTGACCCCGGTCCAGGCCAGCGAATTGCCGCAGTGGCGCGAGCCACTCACGGCGATGGAGTTCATCCGAATTCCGGAGGGATGTTTCCGCATGGGCAACCCGCTAGCGCTCGATGAGGAGGTGCACTATCGGTTGCAACAACTCGGCTTCAACTGGCCTCGGTTCGCCGATGAAACACCGGTTCATGAAGTTTGCCTAAGCGAATACTGGATAGGTCGCATGGAGGTGACTGCCAGCCAATGGCTAACACTAATGCATAAGGCAGCTGCGAATGGGCAAGACCAAAGACCCGCATCCGCTATCAGCTGGGAACAGTCCCAAGCATTTTTAAAACGCCTCAACCAGAATTCAGCGCAGATATTTCGCCTGCCCACCGAAGCCGAGTGGGAGTATGCCTGTCGGGGTGGCGCCAGCACAGAACCCGATTACACCCTCAATCCCGATCGCCGTGAAGAGGCTTGGTACAACAACCACGATAATAAGCGCGAGACCCAAACGGTAGGTCAACTCAAACCCAATGACTGGGGGCTCTACGATATGCTGGGAAATGTCTGGGAGTGGACCCAAGACAACTACTCAAGCCAGGCCTATACCAATCACAAATACAACAACCCGCGCTGGGCAGATTCAGGCAATTCAGTTTCAAACAATCAGCGGGTAATTCGCGGTGGCAGCCATCGCAGTGAACACCGCCATGTTCGCTGCTCTGCACGTGGTCATTACGGCGCACATCAAGCACTACCCCACATCGGTTTCAGAGTCGTCATGGAGATTCAGCCATGAATCGGCTATCGCGGTTGGTATTAAGCCTGCTACTGGTCATTGCTAACCCCTGTTTTGCTGACCAGCCGTTACCTGAGAAGGTTGAGATCAACGGGGTTGAATTCATCCTGATACCTGCAGGCGATTTTTGGTACAGCATCGAAAACGGTCTGCGCTTTAACTACCACCCCGTAGGCACGCCGGCATACCGGCAGGTTAACGTCTGGCTACCGGCTTACTATCTGGCGACCTATGAAGCCAGCGCAGACGACCTAGTTCGCTTTATGAATTCCGCCGACACCCCGACACCCTTACGTGAAGCCTACCTCAACGAGTGGCAGCAAGGCGGCGGCGGTGAGCAGCAATCGGGGTCCGGCTGCACCGTGCACCTCTCCAAGCAGGGGGAATTTGTCGTCGATCAAACAGCTCAACAACTCCCTGCCACCTATCTGAGCTGGAATCACGCCCAGGCTTTCGCCGCCTGGATGGGGTTCCGTTTGCCCAGCGAAGCCGAGTGGCAAAAGGCCGCACGGGGTAGCGACCGCAAAATCTGGCCCTGGGGAGACGAATACCCCGATGACACCCTGGCGCTTTATGGTGCCAGCAAGGGCTGCACCCCCGACGCGGCGAACGCTCTCCCCGAGGGGCGCTCACCCTACGGCCACTACCACATGGCGGGCAATGTATCAGAATACGTCCAGGACTGGTTTAACGAACACCGTGATGCTGAAATGAAAGATGGCATGCGTAATCCACCATTGGCGACACAGGGTTCAGATATCCCGCATCAGAAAAAACAACACCAACGGATCAGCAAGGGCGGCCGTTGGAGTCAAAATGCCACAGCCATCACGATCGGCTACCGTCAATTGGTGCGCCCTGCCAGAGCCACTAACCGTGACGGCGCCCGCTTTGCAATTGACGCCCAAGAGGTGGAAAATCTACTCAAGCAGCAGCGAGCCAAAGTGCTCACTTCATCAGTGCCTAAGGTTAGCCCCCGCCAATGAACCAGACTCAGTCAGCCACCACCGCACCTGCACGCCGATCCACGCCGCGCGACATCCGCTTGCTGGCGATTCTCGCATTGGTAGCGTTAGTGGCAGGTATCGCGTTGTTTGTCAGCGGCTTACCCAAAACCGAAGAGACTCTGGCCCAAGGGCAAAGACCGGCAGCCGGTCATGACTTTAGGCGTGAATCTTCGGCAACCTCGGCAGCTGTCCCAGAGAAAACCCAAGAGCGAGTCTGGAAGGCCCAAGAGCTATGGATCGACCCTGCCGTTGACCCCGACGCCCATCAGCGACAAGCCCAACAGATGGAAGCTGATCAACGATTTCAACAGGCTGTCGCCATGCTTCATGCAAAACGCTTTGACGAGGCGTTAACGGCTCTAGGAAGAGTACTCCAGCTGGTGCCTAACAATACCGATGTATACACCAACATGGGTTATGCACTACTCGGCCTGAAGGAGTACCAAACCGCGTTCCATACCTTTGAAAAAGCGATGGATATCAACCCGGCACAAGCCAACGCCTATTATGGCGCGGCGATGGCGTTGGAAGGGATGGGCGACCTAGAAGGTGCCCTGGGTGGCATGCGTTCATTCCTGCATCTGTCGCAGGATAAATCAGCGGCACAGATCCACGTTGCCCGCGCCCGTTCGGCTATCTGGGAGTGGCAAGCCAAACTGGGTCGCGGTCCCTGGGGGCCCAGCAAAGGCATACCTCCCGGATTTACCAAGGAAGAGCTTAAACGCAATGATATGGGGGTCGGGATCAAAATACCCTTACCTGAAACCGCTGACGAGAACGGTGTGATGCAGTATGAGATTAAGTACTCGGATAAATTTGAACTGTTTGACCGCTAGCATCAACTACTAAGGAATAGTCATAATGAATAAACCCTCTGCGCTGATGCTGGTATTAATACTGATACCGATGACCAGCATCAGCGCCAGTCAATCAGCCCAAGAAAGCACCTGGCTCCACTCTAGCAGTGGCATTCAATATCGCAAGATCGAAGCGGGTTGCTTCGATATGGGCGTCGATTCGGCCAAAACCTATCCTGCGGGCGAACAGCCGTTTCCGCCCAAGACCGATGAATTACCGCGTCATAACGTCTGTGTTGATACCTTTTGGCTGGGAACTCATGAGGTCACTCGTGAACAGTGGCACCGGGTGATGGGGCTGGACGCCCCTGTCGAGTACCCCGATCGTCCGATCGCTTATGTGACCTGGGAAGCAGCGCAGCTGTTTTTACAAAAACTAAACAAGCAACAACCCTCATCCCAAGCCAATTTCCGCCTGCCCACCGAAGCCGAATGGGAATATGCCTGCCACGCAAACCGACCAGCCAAAATATTGACCGAGGCGACCGGATCAGAACTAAACGGGCTGATGAAAGTCGCCTGGTCACGCGAACCCGAACGTTGGGACCCAGACTCTCGCAACGTAGGGGAACTCCAGGCCAATCCCTGGGGCCTTTACGATATGCTCGGCAACGTCTGGGAATGGACTGCCGATAGTTACCTCCAAACGGGTTACCAGCAACATCAACGACAAAACCCACTAGTGATCCAAGACGATAATCGCCATGTCATTCGTGGCGGTAGCTTTAAGAGCCATTACCACCTGGTTCGGTGCGGTGCGCGTAACTACGGCGTCGCCGGGGACAGCTTGCCGACCCAGGGTTTACGGGTGGTGAAACAGGTATCTCCGCAGTAACCGCGGTAGACTAACGGCGGCGATATTGAGCAAAAGGCCACAAAAATGAATGTAACACTATGGAATACCCCGTCACTGAGATGGATCAGCAGCCTGATCTGCGCACTGATCTTATCGACCGCAGCCGTTGCCGAGCAAAATAGCAGTAGGCTTCCGCATGAGGTCACGATCAACGGCGTCGAGTTTGTGCTGATTCCCGAGGGTTGGTCGTACCGAACTGGAGGCATTCCACTACCGGGGAGCCCACAGGATTATCAGGATGAATTCGGCGGCGGCAATATCAAGGTTTGGCTCGATAGCTACTATATCGCCAAGTATGAAGCCCGGGCCCGGCATTTCGTTCCTTTTCTGAACCGTGTACGGGGCACAGGACTGGAATATAACGAAGCTAACGAGAGCTGCTCAGTACGCAGGGACGGCGAGGGTAACTACGTACTGTTTAGGCCTGATGAAGACCTCCCTGCCACACACCTGTCGTGGAAGCTGGCCGATGCTTGGGCATCCGATATGGGATTCCGTCTACCCACCGAAGCCGAATGGGAAAAGGCGGCCCGAGGGGAATCCAAGCAACTTTGGCCCTGGGGCAACGCCTGGCCCGATGAAACCTATCTCGGTTTCCAAACCAAGCGCGATTGCTACACTTGGCCTGTCGACGCCTTCGCCAAGGGCCAATCTCCTTACGGCGTATATAACATGTCCGGAAATATCCGCGAATTTGTCTCGGATTGGTACGACAAGGATGCCGATGCCCAGCTACAAGAGGGCGATAAAAACCCTTTCTCTAACAACAAAACCCTGGGCGAAAGCTCCAACTCAGAATGGAGCGCAGGGCCCTGGAAGATTCTCAAGGGTGGCCGCTGGGCGTCGGGGCCAGGGGCGGTCAAGGTCAGCGCCCGCGTGTACTACACCACCAACCGCTCGTTCCGCTGCAACGGCACACGGTTCGCGTTAGACACTCAAACAATGCTTCAATACCTTGCCCAGAATAAAGCAACGGTCACCCGGCTTTAGGAGGTCACTCACATGGACGTTACGCAGTTAGAAACGCTGTCAATCTGGGCCGCGCTGATCGGCTATGTCAGCGTGACTGTCTGGTCTATGATCCGCTTGGTGTTCAACCAGCAGGCCGGTCATGGCCTGTTCGCCCTGATCCTACTCAGCACACTGCTGCACAGCCTGTCGATTGGACTTCGCTGGTCCAGCCTCGGCCACGTCCCTGTTGTGGGCCCGTATGAGATGCTGTCGGCCAACATCTGGGGGTTGATGGTGGCCGTGTTGGTGGGCTACTGGGTACTCCCCAAAGTTCGCGCCTTTGTGGCTGTGGTTATGCCGATCATCATCATGCTGATGGCCTGGATGCTGCTTAAACCCAGTGATCCCTCATCGCAGCCCAACACCTATGACACTATCTGGCTGTTTGTTCATATCGGTTTTATCAAGCTGTTTCTGGGCTGTGCCTTTATCGCACTGGGGATGGCACTCATCATTTTACTGCGCTCAGCCAATATCGGTACTAGCCGCTTCGCTAAACTGCCAAAAGACAAAGGATTGGACAATCGCGCCTACCGTTTTATGGCGCTGGCACTGATCTTCGATACCCTCGGCGTCGTGGCCGGTGCTATCTGGGCGCAAGATGCCTGGGGCCGTTATTGGTCATGGGATAAGCTAGAAGTCTGGTCGCTGGTGACCTGGCTTTGTATCGGTCTGACCCTGCATGTTAGGACCCAGTACAAAACCAGCCCGCAGATCAATGCCTGGCTAATTATCGGCACCTGGCTGGTGGCCTTCTTTACCTTCTTTGGTATTCCATTTGTCTCGGTAGCATTGCATAAGGGGATGATTTAATTCATAACCTCTTGAACTTTTGAACCCTGACCCCATCTTACTAGCATCCTATTTTTGTGATTTATGAGTACGATGCTGCCCATGACGACGCTAAGCCAATTCCAAACCCTGAAAACCTGGCTCGAATCCCAGATCATCGGCCAACAGGCCCTGGTCGAACGGCTCTTGATCGCACTTTTGGCCGATGGCCACCTGCTGGTCGAGGGCGCGCCGGGGCTGGCCAAGACCCGGGCGATCAAGACCCTGTCGCAGGGGATCGAAGGCGATTTCCACCGAATCCAATTTACCCCTGACCTGTTGCCTGCCGATGTCACCGGCAGCGATATCTACCGCCCCGAAGCGGGCAGCTTTGAGTTTCAAAAAGGGCCGATCTTTCACAACCTGGTGCTAGCCGATGAGATCAATCGGGCACCGGCCAAGGTGCAATCGGCACTGTTGGAGGCAATGGCCGAGGGACAGGTCACGGTAGGCAGCAAGAGCTATCCACTGCCAGAACTGTTTCTGGTGATGGCGACCCAGAACCCGATCGAGCAGGAGGGCACCTATCCACTACCCGAAGCCCAGCTGGACCGGTTTCTGATGCAGGTCAATGTCGGCTATCCGGATCGGGAGGCCGAACTGGCGATCATGCGCCTGTCGATGAACGAGGCCAGCCATAAAGCCCTTCCGCCTGCTCCCACCCCCATTAGCCAGGCGATCCTGATGCAGGCCCGCCAGGATATTCTGGCGCTGCATCTGGCCGAGCCAGTGGAGCAGTATATCGTCGAACTGGTGCTGGCCAGCCGCAATCCGGGAAGCTACTCAGCCGATTTGGATAACTGGATCGAATACGGTGCCAGCCCTCGTGCCAGTATCGCCCTGAACCGATGCGCCCGCGCCCATGCTTGGCTGCAGGGTCGCGATTACGTCACCCCCGATGATGTCCAGCAGGTGGCGCCCGATGTCCTAAGGCATCGACTACTGCTGAGTTTTGAAGCCGAGGCCCATGGCTTAAGCGCCGATGATGTGATCCGGGGGTTGCTGCGCTGGGTGCCGGTGGCTTGAAAGCTGTCGGAATGAATTCCGACCCACAGGGATAATGTGGGAAGTGCCCCTTTTTTTAATAAGAGCGCAGGAGCAATTTCAGGCCGCCCCACTGGTGATTTGTAGGTCGGGTTTTAACCCGACAAATGGGCACAATACAGCCTAGCACTGTCAGAATGAATTCCGACCCACAGGGATATGTGAAAAGTGCCCCTTTTTTTAATAAGAGCGCAGGAACACTTTCAGGCAGACCCACAGCAACGACTTGTCGAGACCCGAGCTCAATTGCTTTTATGACCAGCCACTATGACCAGCCACGTTAACGCCAACCTACAGCAGTTCGAGAAGATTCGACTCGAAGGTGCCTACCCCGATCTGCAACAGATGATCGGGCTGCACCGCTGTTGCCAGCAACTGACGTTTGCTAACCAGGGACGCAAGCAAGCCACTCTAGCGGGGGAACGTCAGACCCGGCGGCGTGGACGCGGGATGGACTTTGAAGAGGTGCGCCCTTATCAGGCCGGTGATGATATCCGCTCGATCGACTGGCGGGTCACGGCGCGTACCCAAACCCCGCACACCAAACTCTACCGCGAGGAGCAGGAGCGCCCGGTGCTACTGGCTGCCGATCTGCGCTCGTCGATGTTTTTTGGCAGCCAATCCTGTTTTAAATCGGTACTCTGCGCGACCCTGATGAGCGCGCTGGCTTGGATCAGTCTGGCCAATCGGGACCGTATCGGTGGGATAGTGTTCGGCGACCAAGGCCACCGCGAACTCCGCCCGAAACGCAGCAAGCATAGCGTGCTGGAGTGGATCCGCCAGCTGCAGCTGTTTGCCAACCAACTCAGCACCCCCTGCCCCGAGCAACCGCCGCAACCGCTGCATAGCCTGCTGCAAAAGCTGTTACCGATCTGCAGACCTGGCACGGGGCTCTATATCGCCAGTGATTTTCACGATCTGGATGAACGCTGCTATAAGCTGCTATATCAACTGGGGCGTCACGCCGATCTGACCCTGTTTCTGCTTCATGACCCGCTGGAGCGGCAGCTCCCTGCAACCGACAGGCTCTGGATCAGCGACGGCCAGCACCGCCAACCGCTATCTGAATCACTGGCACAACAGCAGCTGATCGAAGACCGGCTGGGTGGCTTGCAGCAGCACTGTCAACAGCAGGGAATCCGCATCCACAGCCTGGGTACCGACGAGCTGCTGCTGGCTCAATTACACCGCCTCTACGCTAACCGGAGTCGTCGATGACCGCAGCGACTGCCAATCCTCAAGTCATACCAAATGCCGCTGAGGCACCAGTATCGCTAGAGCAGCTGCGCGATCTGCAGCTACCCGACGCTATCGGTCTCTGGCCACCGGCACCGGGCTGGTGGCTGCTGGCGTTGCTCGTCCTGACGCTGCTGATCTGGCTGGGCCTCAAGCTGTATCGTTACCGCCAGCGCAATCGTTACCGCCGCCAGGCACTGCAGGAGCTGGCGCGATTGGGCCAGAGCGACCTGAAACAGCAACAGCCTCAGCAATGGCTGCAACAGCTCAACCAGCTGCTGCGTCGCGCTGCGTTAGCCGCTTACCCGGCCGCCCAGGTTGCGCCGCTGAGCGGTACCGCCTGGGTCGAATTTCTCTACTCTAGCAGTCGGCTCGAGGGGTTCCGTCAGCCGCTAGGCTGCAGTTTGGCCAGCGGCCCCTACCAGCCCAAGATCGCTGTCGATGCCGAGGCACTGCAACAGCTCGCTCAGCAATGGATTCGCCAGCACCGAGAGGGGGTAATTGATGCTGACGCTTGATTGGCCCTGGCTGCTCCTGCTGCTACCACTCCCCTGGTTAGTTAGCCGCTTTGTCCCTGCGGCAGCCAATCAACAGCCAGCGGCACTGCGGGTGCCGTTTTTTGCCCAACTGCAGCCGGGCGTGGCGACGACCCGCTCGCGTCATTCGTCTCTGCAACGTAGAACCCTGCTCTGGCTGATCTGGGGGCTACTGCTACTCTCCGCCGCCAGACCGCTCTGGGTTGGCGACCCCCAACCGATCGCCCTGAGCGGGCGCGATCTACTGCTGGCGGTGGATATATCCGGCAGCATGGGCGCCGAGGATATGCAACTGGATGACGAGAGGGTCAATCGGCTGGTGGCGGTTAAAGCGGTCCTCGGTGACTTTATCCAGCGCCGTCCCGCCGACCGCCTCGGCTTGATTCTATTCGGCTCCAACGCCTATATGCAGACCCCGCTGACTTTCGATCATCGCAGTCTGAATCAGCTGCTACAGGAAGCCCAGATCGGCTTTGCCGGTGATCAGACCGCGATCGGCGATGCGATTGGACTAGGGATCAAGCGGCTGAGCCAGCAATCATCGGCCAGCCAACCGAAAACCAGTAACGAGCCGACCAAAAATACTGTTGCAGACAGCAGAGTGCTGATTCTGCTCACCGACGGCGCCAACACCGCAGGCCAGGTCGAACCGCTAGAGGCTGCCAAGATGGCCGCCGAGCAGCAGATCAAGATCTATACCCTGGGCTTCGGTGCCGACGAGATGCTGGTACGCAGCCTGTTTGGCGTGCGCCAGGTCAACCCCTCGGCCGATCTTGACGAAGCCAGTCTGGAGCAGATTGCGGCCAGTACCTCGGGACAATATTTCCGAGCTCGCAATAGCGAGGAGCTGGAAGCGATCTACCAGCAGCTAGACCTGCTTGAGCCCAGCCAGCAGGCCGAACAGCTGATTCGCCCCCAGCAGACGCTGTTTCACTGGCCACTGGGACTGGCGTTGTTGTTGTCGCTGGTGACTCCGCTGGCACGGCTGCTTAGTCGGCTATCTAATCGACAACCGCCCCTGAAATCCAGGAGCCAGCCATGAGCGATGCTATTAGTAATTCCATAGCAAACTTCCACCTGCTGCGCCCGTTCTGGCTATTGTTGTTACCGCTAGTTTTGCTGCTAGGGATCTGGCTCTGGCGCCAGCAGGCGGGTGCTAATCAGTGGCAAACGCTGATCCGTCCCGAGCTGCTGCAACACCTGCTCGAGCGGCGATCCTCGTCCCAATCGCGTTGGCCACTGCTGGCACTCCTGTGCGGCTGGAGTCTCGCCGTCCTGGCGCTGGCAGGGCCTACTTGGGAGCGGTTACCGCAACCCCTGTACAGCAAGCAGGATGCGCTGGTACTGATTCTGGATCTATCGCCGTCGATGATGGCCCAGGACCTCAAGCCTGACCGGCTAACCCACGCCAAACACCGTCTGACCGATCTGGTCAAGGCGCGCCACGAGGGCCAGACCGGGCTGGTCGTCTATGCCGGTGATGCGCACCTGCTGGCCCCCATCAGCGATGATCGACAAACCCTATTAACCCTGATACCCGGTTTATCGCCGGGGATCATGCCGGTCAAGGGTAGCCAGGCGGAGGATGCCATCGAGACTGCGTTGAGGCTGCTACGCGATGCCGGGCACAGCCGTGGTCAGATACTGCTAATTACCGATGGCATCACCGCCACCGCCAGCGAGGCGATCCGCAACCAACTTCGTGACCAGCCCTATCGATTATCGATACTGGGCGTAGGTACGGCAGAGGGCGCGCCTATACCGCTACGTGATGGCAGCTTTGCCAAAAATGCTCAGGGGGTAATTCAGCTGGCCAAGCTAGAACCTCGTGCACTGGCGGCGCTGGCCCGGGCGCACGCCGGTATTTATCAACCCCTAAGCTATGACGGCAGCGATATCAAAGCGCTCATGGCACAGTTGGAGCAGCACGCCAGCTCCGACCTGGACAGCGACTCGCAGCAGAAACTGGAGCGTGAATTCGATCTCTGGCACGAAGCCGGCCCCTGGCTGGTGCTCTTGTTACTGCCGCTAGCCGCGCTCTCTCACCGCCGCGGCTGGTTGCTGAGCCTACTGATCCTGCTACCCTCGCTTACGCCAGAACCGGCGCAGGCATTTGAGTGGCAAACGCTGTGGAAAACGCCCGATCAACAGGCCCAGCAGCGCTTTCAACAGGGCGATCACCAGGGTGCGGCCGAACGCTTCGAAACCCCAGAATGGCGTGGCAGTGCGCTCTATCGCAGCGAACAGTTTGAGCTGGCCGCCGACGCCTTTGCCCAGAGCGACAGCGCCCGCGCCCACTACAACCGCGGCAATGCACTAGCCCGTGACGGTAAACTGGACCAGGCACTGGCGGCGTTTACGCACGCACTGGAGCGCGACCCCGGATTCGACGATGCCCGTTTTAACCAGCAGCTGGTAAAGAAACTTATCGAGCAGCAGAAGCAGGAGCAGCAACAGGACTCTGACAGCGAATCTAGCGAGAATTCAGACTCTGAACCTGGTTCAGACGCTGAGCAGAATCCCGGCGATTCAGAAAATGCCGACTCCAACGCGGAGCAATCGGGGCAGAGCAGCGACGCTGAGCAGGGATCTGAATCCAATCCAGACAACCGAGCGCCGGCTGATTCCGAGTCTTCGCAAAGTGATTCCCAACCCTCGCCGCAGCAATCCCGTTCAGAACCTCAGAATGACGCCCAGGACTCGGAATCCGACCCCTCCTCTTCCGCGCAGAACAACGACGCCACAGCTGACGCGGCAAAGGCTACCGAAGATCAGACCCAGGCATCGAGCCAGGCAGAAGCCGCTCAGCCGGAGGGAGAAACTGAGCCTAAGCCTGAGCCTAAGCAAAGCAGCGCCGGAGCGACCGAAGCTGAGACCCAACCCAGCAACGACCCGCGCCTGGAGCGATGGCTGCAGCAGCTGCCCGACGATCCCAGCGGCCTGTTGCGCCGGAAA
>TARA_R110002167_G_scaffold12233_2_pt1 | contig 14762 bp, 13 predicted proteins | sample TARA_R110002167 | Tara Oceans TARA_R110002167 (sample SAMEA4398238) | marine metagenome | biome: Polar Biome; feature: [MES] marine water layer (ENVO:01000295) within the mesopelagic zone...; material: water (ENVO:00002006), including particulate matter (ENVO:01000060) such as...... | reverse complement strand
TCTACTGGGCATGACCATGACATGCATGGACCGGCTGGCCTGGCTGAGCCTCTGCCGCACGGTTTGGTGGGTGATGCCGTGATGGGAGGTGATCTATATCAGCGTAACTGTGTTGATTGTCACGGGGTTGGAGGGGATGGTAATGGTCCACGGGCCTACTTTATTTTACCTAAACCACGAGACTTCAGACATCCAGAAGCCCAGGCCAAATACAGCCGTGCGCATCTGTTTGAGACGATATCTAAAGGTGTCTTGGGTAGCGAGATGCCGGCCTGGGATAAGGTGATGACTGATGCAGAGATTGGCCATCTGTCAGAATATGTATTTAAAACCTTTATTGAAAAAGGCCATGCTGTTGGATCCCACTGATGCGGATCTGGTTGCTGCTGCTCGGACTAATCGCAGGGCCCTTGATTGCTGCTGACCTGCAGCGGCATGAGATGGGGCGCGAGCTCTATAACTACCGTTGTTATTACTGCCATGGTTACTCGGGTGATGCAAAAACACTGGCAGCTACTTTTTTATCTCCGCCCCCACGTGATTTTAGCGCTACCGCGTTAGAAGAATTAAGTCGCGAGCGAATGATCGACGTTGTGACCTTGGGCGTTCCGAAAACGGCGATGACCAGCTTTAGCCGTTATCTGACTCCTGAAGAGATGGCTTTGGTGGTAGATTTTGTGCGTCAGGAGTTTATGCAGAATCAGCTAGAGAATACCCGTTACCATACCCCAGAAAATGGTTGGCCAGATCATCAGCGCTATCAGTCGGCCTTTGACTTTGCTACAGGGGCGCTGGCGCTGGATGCTCCGCAAGAGCAGATGAGTGCGGAACAGCAGCAAGGCTTACGGTTATTTCTGAATAGCTGTGTCAGCTGCCATGATCGGGCGAGAGTTGAAGATGAGGGGCCTATTTGGGAATCTCGAGCGATCTCCTACCCGCGTAATAACTTTTCCTATACCAATTTTGACGGCACCACCTCGGCAAGTATCTACACCGAACATGATCGCATCCCGCAGCTACAGCAGCTCACAGGGCTCCAGCAGCAGGGTGAGCAGCTGTTCCAAGATAATTGTGCATTCTGCCATGCCGCCGATGGTACGGGAAAGAATTGGATTGGAAGTTTTCTGGATGCACATCCCCGAGATTTGACGGATGCTGGGTTTATGGGGTTGATCGACAGCTCTCGGCTTAAAATGATTATCCGTGACGGGGTGGTGGGGACGTCGATGCCCGCTTGGAAGTCGGTGCTGGAAGAAAACCAGATCAATGCCCTGGTAGAATATATCTCCCGGGCCTTCTATCCCGTCAACAATAAAGTAGATGTTGCCGACAAATCACATCCCTGATTATGTTTAATATCATTAAAGTGACGCATAAATTGAGTTGGCTGGTAATTGCTATCTCGCTGGCCGGTTGCGGTGCAGAGACATCGCCACCCGCAGTTGGCGTATCCCTGGCACCTGTCGTGCTCTCAGCGCTGGATGGCAACGCTGTTGCTTTTAGCCAGTTTAGTGGCAAGGTGCTGGTGGTTAATTTTTGGGCTACCTGGTGCGCCCCTTGCCGTGAGGAGATGCCTGCCTTACAAGCATTAAGTGAGCAGTTGGATCCAGAGCGTTATCAAGTGATAGGAATCAGTGTCGATCAAGATCTGAACCTGGTCAGAGAGTTCGTGCTTAAGTACGAACTCCGTTTTTTACAACTCACCGATAGCTCAATGACAGTCGCAAGTGATCTGCTTGGCGTGAGTGCATTTCCTCAGACACTGATAGTTGATGAACAGGGTAGAGTCAAACTCAGTATTGTGGGTAGCCAGTCTTGGGATCAGCCGACGTATTTTCAGCCTTTATTAAAGGCAGCTGGGGCTTCAAGATGAATTCGGAGTGGGAGGTAGATGCCCCATCGACGCGCTTGCCGTTTGTACGTTCGCTGCGTGGAAAAAGTATCCTGTTTCTAACGTTATTGTTTACCTACAGTCTGTTTATTGCTGTTTTTGTCTTCTATCAAAAAGCCTCGTTGTTGGAGCAATTAGCGGCTGTTGATCAGCTTCAACAACAAGAAAAAGCCCTGGTCGAGGCTGATCTTGCCGCTTTTGGTGCCATTACCGAATTGTTTGTAATGGTTGAGCCAGGTGGGCGGCAGATGGTCCTGGATAAAGTACATGAGCAATTCACCCATTTGCAGTACCGATATGCTGGCTTGTTGACACTTTATCCTGATCGGGCGGATGACTTTCGCGAGATGCTGCGCAGCCTTGCCGATACGCTGGTAAGACCTACACCTGAGAATATGCTGATTCTGCGTAACGCCCTTGCCGCCAATAAAAGTGAGTTGGATGAGTTACTCGCGCGCAACCGGATTAAGAATAAGCAGGCGATAGATGCCTATCTTGAGCAGACTGATCGGGTTGCTCAGGTGTCTTTATTGTTTGCGGGCATCGGTTTGGGATTTCTTGGCTGGGCAGTTGCGATTTTTTTTCGCAGGCAGGCTGTTGATATTGAAAAGATTCAAGCGCGGGTAGGGCAAATTGTTGATGGTTATCGTGGTGAGCCGCTTGAAATTAATCGCGATGATGAATTAGGCGAATTGATAGCGGGTGTTAATCAGATGGCTAGCCGATTGCGTCAGCGGGAGCAGGAGTTGGAAATTGAGCGTCATAAACAGTTTCATGTCGATAAAATGGGCGCTATAGGCCACATGGCTGCTGGGCTGGTGCATGAACTGGGTAATCCTGTAGCCGCCATTTTGGGGCTGACGCACGAGTGTCAAGAGAGTCTGTCAGAAGCAGGTGTTGAGATGCAGCCGGTACGTGATAATTTAGCCATGATTATCGATTACACCGAGCGTTTAAGTCGAATTAATGAAGATATGGCTGCCTTTCATCGGCCACATCAATCGACCGACTGGATGGATCTGAACGAGCTGGTTTTACGTGTCGATAATCTGTTGCACTACGACGAACGCTGGTATGGGATCGCCCTTGATAAGCAGCTTGAACCTCAGCTACCGGCGATTCGAGGTGATAGTGATCAGCTGTCTCAGTTGTTGATGAATTTGGTAGTTAATGCCTTTGAGGCGATAGAGAGGGTACGACCTGAGCGGCCTCGGGTGTTAATTGAAACATCGAGAGCTGATGCGGGGGTGTTGCTGCGGGTGATCGATAATGGCTGCGGTTTGACCCCCGAACAGCAGCAACGGGCCTTCGAGGCGTTCTATACCACCAAGCATGAAAAAGGCTCTGGATTGGGTTTATTGCTCTGTTCTTCTATCGTTTCCGGCCACGATGGTTACATTCGTTTGCTTCCGAATAAAAGCCAGGGGCTCTGTGTGGAGGTCTACCTGCCTCGGGATTTTAATCGATTTCCGGTTGATCAATTGAGCGGGGCTAGCTAATGCAGGTAACCACGCGTGAGGTGTTTCTGCATTTTAGAACCAACCCTATATCGGCGCTGGTCGGGTTACTGTTGGTGCTGTTGTTTGGCGTGGTATTGCGGTTTAGCTATCATATTGATATTGGAATGAGCCATAAGGTGATGGTCCATGATGAGGTCCAGCATCTGCAGATAAAAGATGCTTATCTTGTGCAACAATTACAGCATGCAATCTCTGAGTTGCGCCAGGTTACTCGCAACCAAGCCACGTTAGCCGAGTTTTCTGTAGATGACGCCTGGCTGCAAGCACTCTGTCAGCGTAATGCGCAGTTCGCACGCCTGCAGTGGGCAGCGATCGGCGCTGCTCCCCAAGAGTTGCTCTGCCATGAAACCTACCAGGCTGATTCAGGGCGCAGTAATCTGGCCTCCTCGGTGATGTCGGGCGTAGCGCTTGCACTTGTTGGGCTTCAGCAGTACGCATTAGAGCAACAATATATCCGTGTGACTCTTCCTCTGCTTGATGCCAACGGCAGGGTGCAGGCTCGGCTGATGGTTGATTATTCACTCGGCGGGCTGCCAGACTCGCGCACCAGTGATCATGCTCATGGTGTCGCCCAGACTATGCTGCTTGAAACGCAGTCCCCCTGGCGTGGCGAGCAGGCGAATCATGATATCGCACGGGGGGCAGGTCGGTTGTCCAGAATTAAAATTTCCGAAGCTGGCCAGTTTCGGAATAATTACGGGTTCTATATCGTTCATCCCGTCAGGATAGTAGATACCCAAAATGGGGCTGTTATCGCCCGTTGGCGATTATTATCCTGGATCCCCCCTCTGGTGTTCGAGCACCACTGGCGTGATTTTTGGGTGCATGCCGGATATGTGTTATTAGCTTTCATCGTCTTGATCTTTGCGATGTTTTTTTATTCGCAACGGATTATTCGTGAGCAAGTAGATCTGCTTTCTGATCTAAAGGACCAGAAAAATTTTCTTAACAGCCTGTTCAACAGCAGTTCCGATGGCATGTTGACGCTGGGTATGAATGGCAATATCCAAAGCTGCAATACTCGAGCAGAAGTGTTGTTCAGCTACCGCCCAGGAAGTTTGCTCGGACGTCCCATCGAGCGCCTGCTCCCTTCCGGTTATCAAACTAACGATCAGAATTATATTGAGATATACCTGCAGCTGTCTCGACCAGATCAAAACTATAGTCGTCAGGAGTTGGTTGGAGTGCGTTCAGGTGGTGAGATCCTGGCGGTGGAGGTCTCTTATAGTCAGCTTCAGATCGCAGGAGACGATCGCTTACTATTGATTATAAGGGAGATTACTGAGCGGAAGGTCGCAGAGAAAGAGCTGGATGCGTTGAGGCTGCAGTACTTTCAGCAAGAGAAAATGTCGCAGATCGGCCTGTTGATGACAGGGATCCTGCATGAGGTGGGTAATCCTATCGCTGCAATTCAAGGGTTGCTGGAAGAAGTACTCCATGAAGATGAGGGTCAGCCGAGAAATCTGTTATCTGATCAGCATCGGGGTAATTTGGAGCTGGTGATGCAGCAGGCGAACCGGATTCGTGCAATTGCTCAGGATGTCTCAGGTTTTGCTTCTCCTAATCAAAGTGAGCGGGGCTTGTTGAGTCTTAATGCCATCCTCGAGGCCACTGCCAAGCTGCTTAGTTATGACAAGCGTTTACGCGGCGTCGATCTGGTGATGGATCTCGATTCTCAGCTGCCTGCATTTGAAGCTGTGGCAGATCAGTTAACCCAGGTATTTATGAATCTTCTGGTCAATGCGCTGGATGCGCTTCTAGAGCGTGCAGACCCATCGCCACAATTGCTTATCGCCACCCATAAGCTGGCCGAAGGTATTTTATTGGTCATTATTCGGGATAATGGCTGTGGTATCGATGACGTCGCTATGAGGCATATTTTTGATAGCTTTTATACGACCAAGCCAAAGGGAAAGGGAAGCGGCTTAGGGCTATCGATCTGTGAGAAGTTGATAGAAGAAAACGGAGGTCAGTTGGAGTTAGAATCAGAACGGGGCAGGGGAACCGAGATTCGGATCTATTTTGAGTCCAAGTCTGAATGTGAATTACAGGAGATGGGAGTCAACGATGCGTTATCTTAATGTGCTTGTAGTGGATGATGAGCCGGCGCTGCGGCAGATTCTTGGAAATGTGATTGCTAAAGCAGGGCATAAGGTTCAGTTGGCTGAGAATGGTGCTCAGGCATTAGAGATTCTGGCCAGGGAGAGTATCGATGTGGCCCTGTGCGATATACGGATGCCCGACATGACCGGAATTGACGTGGTGAGCAGGGCGCGAGAATCAGGCATCGAAACAGCTTTTCTGGTGATGACAGCGTTTGCTTCGGTTAATACTGCCATCGAGGCGATGCGTTGTGGCGCCTATGATTACATGATTAAGCCATTACGTAACGAGGATCTGCTCAATCGTTTGGCGCAGCTGGCTGATATGATCGGGCTGCGTTCAGAAAATCAGACGCTACGGCGCTTGGTGATGGGGTTTGATGGTCAGCAATTTCTGATGCAATCGCCAGCGATGCAAAAAATAGAGCGCCTAATCGGTAAGGTGGCTGTTACCGATAGTACGGTGCTAATTACAGGCGAATCAGGAACAGGTAAAGGCGTTACGGCGCGATCCATACACCAGAATAGCAATCGTGCTGAAGCCGCTTTCATCCCGGTAAACTGCGGTGCTATACCTGAAAATTTAATCGAAAGTGAGTTGTTTGGACATCTGAAAGGTTCCTTTACAGGCGCCAGCAAAACTAAGAAAGGCCTGTTTTTAGAGGCGGATAGAGGAACCATCTTCCTCGATGAAATTGGTGAGTTGCCGTTAAATCTTCAGGTTAAGCTGTTGCATGTTTTAGAAGCTAAATCGGTGCGCCCTGTCGGATCTGAAAAGACAGTTGATATAGATGTTCGAATCATTGCCGCAACCAATCGTAACCTGGCTGAAATGGTCGAAGCGGGTAGATTTCGAGAAGATCTATATTTTCGGTTGAATATTTTCAATATCGAATTACCCTCGCTGAGTCAACGTAAGGAAGATATTGATGGCTTATTGGATTTTTTTGTGGCTAGAGAGTCCAAAAAAATGGGCTTGGGTAGCAATTTTCGAATAGATCCAGAAGCCAGGCAGTTGATGAGGTCATATGAATATCCTGGTAATATCAGAGAGTTAGAAAATGTTATCGCTCGGGCATTAATATTGGCGGAGGATGGAATGATTCAGTCTACGGATCTGCCCCAGTCGCTTTTGACGGCGCCGTTGGGGTTGGTGTCTGCAGGAACAACATTGCGGGAACAGGTCCGACAGTTTGAAATGGCGGTTATTAAACAGATGGTTGAAGATAACGACGGCGACCGCAGGGCGGCAGCAGAACAACTGGGGTTGGGGCTGTCCAGTCTCTATCGAAAGCTTGAGGAGAACTGAGATGAAATGGATTAAATCTTTATTTATCTGTGCCCTGCTTATTGTGCCGAGTATTAATGTGTCCTGGGCTGATAACGAAAGTTATGAAAAAGGGATGTCGCTCTACAATCGCGGTGACTGGATTGGTGCGATCTCCTATTTTGAGAAGGCGGCAGAAGAAGGCGTTGCTGAGGCGCAGCGACGGTTGGGTTATATCCTCTGGAAAGGCGGATCGGATCTGACCCAGGCGGAGCGCTGGTTGAGGTCTGCAGCAACGGCAAACGACAGTGAAGGAATTATTTTTTATAAATCTTTTTTGTTTGAATACTCGGCGACGGAGCTGGGGCGTAGTGAACCTGTGCGCAACTGGCTGCATCAACGTGCCGATCAAGAGGCTTCAAGTAAGTTTATTCTAGCGCAAACGTACGAAGCGGACGATGCGTCTACGGCTGTGGCGCTTTACGAGGAGTTGCTAACAGACAGGTATGTTGATGCGGTGCGCAGGCTTATTCGAGTATATCGTTATGGAGAGTTGGGGCAGGCAGTGGATCTGGACCGGGTTGAGCAGTTGCAAGGGCTGCTTAAGTGATCCCTCTCAAGAGTATGAAGCGAGAAGGGGTTATGGGGTTGATCCTGATTGTTATCTTCTCGATGAGTTTTCAAGCCTCGGCTATGTCTGGCAAGGGACGGGAGCTGTATAAAAAGTACTGCAGCCAATGCCATGAGCCTGAGCAGGGTGATTGGAATAGTCGGGAATCGAGAAGCTTTTCTTCCTATGTGATGCGTACCCCTGGACGGGAGCTAAAGCAGAGAATTCAAAATGGGGGCAAACTTTGCCCCAGTTACTTCGTCATCTTCTCGACCGAGGATGTTGAGCATGTGGTTGATTATATAAAGGTACTTCGTTAATGAAAAAAAAAGGATGGCTGGGTGCTCTGGGGTTGGCAGGTCTGCTCACGGTAGTGCTGGCTGGATGTGGCGAGGATAAGCAGGAACAGAAGCTCGGTTCTCTAGAGGAGGCGATTAAACAGCGCTTGGATGCAGAGAGCTATGAGGTAAAAAATATTTTTGCTGTCGGCGATAACGTTTATGTCAGGTCATTAGCGGTAGAACCCTCTAATCAGCATCTTTGGGTGGGTACCTCGGCAGGGGTGCATGAGATAGACCTGATCAATCAAAACCCCCTTAGCACTTTTACTCGTGATGATGGTTTGGCTAACGAGTACGTGTTTGCGATCCATATTGATCCTGATGGTTACAAATGGTTTGGGACTAATGCTGGGGGAATGAGTCGCTACAAGGATGGTGAGTGGAAAACTTTTTTTCCAATGCATGGGCTGGCAGATTACTGGATTTACTCCTTTGCCGATGGCGATGATGATTCACTGTGGGTGGGCACCTGGGCGGGTGTAAATCATATGAATCGCGATACCGAGCAGATGGATACCTATGTTACTGAACTGGTAAACGAATGGGTCTACGGTATCGATGTGGATAGCAAGGGGGCAATCTGGTTTGGCACCGAAGGGGGAGTGACAAAATTTGATGGAAAAGCATGGCGTTCTTGGACCCATGTAGATGGCATAGGTGCAAAGAATGACAAACAACTCCCCTTCAGTATCAATACAGGTTTGGGAACCCGTAACCGGCATGATTTGGGGATCCTGGCAGGCGGTGAAGCGACCTACAATCCCAATTATGTATTTAGTGTACTTGTCGATGAGCAGGATCGGGTCTTCGTGGGTACTTGGGGGGGCGGGGTCAGTATTTATGAGGCGGAACAGTGGCGTAATTTGACGACCGACGATGGTTTGGCTGGAAACATCGTTTACAGCATCGCGCGGGATAAGGTGGGTAATTATTGGTTCGGTACCAATGCTGGGGTTACCCGTTTTGATGGCGAAAATTGGCAGACTATCGGGCCAGCCCAGGGGTTGCCTTCCCAGGATGTTTATACGCTGACTGTCGATGAACAGGGTTCTGTCTGGGCAGGTGTTCGCGGCAGTGTTGTGCAGATTGCTAAAAAATGAGTGTAGACCCTCGTTTTGTTGGATAAATGGATTGATTGGAGAGACCGCAGAGTGAGCGTGAAATTGGATATAAAGGCCTGGTTGACTCTGGGTGTGATGGTGGTGGGGCTTGGTGTTGCCTTTGTGGTTATTAATACCGCCGATCAACCGGAGGTGGTGGCTGAATCTGTACTGCCAGCACCTGCCCAAGAGGAAGTAAAACAGGCAGAGACGAATCCTACCAGTAAATTTATTCATTATCGGGTGGGTCAACGAAACGTCAAATCTATCTATGCGGACAAGGATAATGTTGTTTGGGTCGGTACTTCGGGTGGGGTCGTTCGCTACGACCTCGATACCGATGATTATAAGCACTACGATTTGCGCAGTGGTTTGTTGGCTAACGGGGTGTTCCATGTCAGTCGAACGCGCCAGGGTATTGCTGTAGGTACCTATGGCGGTGGTTTGGCAATCCTCAACGAAACGACCGATGAATGGAAAAATTATAATGTGCCTGAAGGATTGGGCGATGCTTTCGTCTACGATCTGATCGAAGTGGCGAACGGTGATATCTGGATTGCAACCTGGACGGGCGTAAATCGAATTGAAGGCGGGCGCTTAGATGATCCTGATGCCTGGCAGGTTTATACGGTTGCTAATACCAGCACTGGGGCAGATAACCAGGGACTGCCGAATGATTGGGTCTATGGGCTTCATGAGGGCAAGAACAACGATGTCTGGTTCGCCACTGAGGGCGGTTTAGCCCATTTTAAGTACGTGGATGAAAGCTGGGAACACTGGACACACAAAGATGGCCTAGGAGTGGAATATGCCAAGGTCAAAGACAGTAATCCTTTTTCACGTGATCCAGCTAAATATTCCTCGCACCACGCACGGCAGAAAATTGAGCAAGGGCTAACCGGTGTCGATAGTGCCTACAACCCGAATTATGTTGTCGCTATTACCGTCGATGATCTAGGGCGGGTTTGGGTTGGCACCTGGGGTGCAGGCCTGAGCCGCTACGATGGTAAAGAGTGGGTTACTTTTACCACGGAAGAGGGGCTTCCGGCTAATCATGTATTTATGGCTGAGTCTGATAAAGAGGGGCTCTGGATAGGCACCAGCCACGGCATGTCGCTACTGGATACGGATGGCCAGGTGCTAAAAACCTTTACCACCGAAAATGGTCTCTATGCTAATGCGGTGTTCTCAATGGCGCGAGACCGGAGCGGGGCGTTCTGGGTAGGGAGTTTTGGCGGGGTAGCGCGGATTAATCAGCTAGAGTGAGTTCGAGGTTGTTCCCAGAGTTGGGAGCATGGTTTGTCAAAAGTGAGAAAAACTCCATGTATATAGGGAGATAGCGGTCTGAATAGAATCCCCTTTTATTTTTACTGGTTATTATCAGCAACTTATATTTTTCTGCCGGAATTGGCATAACCGTTGCAATGCTGTTGGTTAGATGGAAGAGATTGTTGAATCGATTCTTGTCAATCAAGAGCATGGGTGATTGTTATGAAACTTTCAAAAAATAAACTGGCGTTAGCCATTGTCGGCGCTGCTGCGATCGGCGTGGCAAGCCTAGGTACTGCTGGTATTTCAACGACCAAGCACAACCTGGGTGGGGCTGATACTACTAAAAACAGAGTCACTGCTGGCGGGTCAAATAGTGAGATCTGCGTATTCTGCCACACGCCTCACGGTTCCGATACCTCTGCGCCTGTGCCTTTGTGGAACAAGCAGCTGAATACTAGCCTGAGCGCTTACCAGACCTACGACCAGCTGGGTACTAGTTCTCTGGATGGTGCTGTCGCCTCTGTGGGTTCGGTTTCCTTGGCTTGTCTCTCTTGTCATGATGGTACCCAGGCGATGGATAACATCATCAACGCGCCAGGTTCGGGCGGTTATGATGCTACTGGTGGAGGTGCTGCCGGGCTTGGTTTTACCTGGGCTGATGGCTCAAGTGCCCAGTCGACACCTAATACAGATGGTGTCTTGGGGGGTACAGGTGCTACTTTAACAGGGATCTCTACACTTGGGGTCGATCTGAGAAATGATCACCCCGTTGGTATCCCCTACTGCGGCGGCGGGTTGTATAACGGTGGCGCGGGTACGGGTACCTGTAAAGACCTGGATTTCAAGACGACTACGGTCGATAGTGCGCCAGTCAATGGTGTGAATGTGTTCTGGGTTGAGACGGGTGTTGCGGACAGCGGTCGTCAGAGTACCGATATACCGCTGTATACGCGGAAGACTACCGAGGCGAGCATCTCTACCGAGGAGATGTTTGTAGAGTGCGCTAGTTGCCACGACCCGCATTCTTCGGAAGTTACTTTCTTGCGGATCAGTAATACGTCCAGTGCTGTTTGTTTGGCTTGTCACGATAAGTAATTTCATCAGTGCTTAAAAGCCCCGTTCAGCGGGGCTTTTTTTTGTTTGGTCAATGTCACTTATAATTGATCAGTTTTCTAATTGAACCTATGCGGTGGTTGCGGATGATGAAGTACTTCCAGGTGGTGTTATTAGGCGTTATGTTGCTGGCACGCATAGCCGCGGCTGAGCAGCCGGTGAGTCAAACGGTAGTCACTGTTGATGGCGAGGCGGTGAGCGTCGACGAGTATGTCTATGTGGTACGCAAGGCGATACGGGAGCGTTTTTATCATGGTGCGGTGCCGGAGGCTGAGTTGAAAACCTATCGGCGAGAATTGCTTGATGATCTGATTGATAGTTATCTGTTGAGTGCGGAGGCGCGGCGCAGAGGGTTGCAGGCTGTTGGGGTGGAAAGCGAACTGGCAGTACAAGACACCGAGTCGTTGACGTCTCAACTGGCTGTCGCTGAGCGACAGCGTAAAGATCTTATAGCGCGGCTTAAACAGCAGGTGATGGCAGATCTTGTGCTGTCCAAGGCGCAGGTGCGTGGCTATTACGAGTCGAATTTGGATAAATTTGTGCGTCCAGAGCAGAATGATGTTTCGGTCATCGTGTTGGGTGTGGATCCGAGTTCAAGCTCGGCCGTTTGGGAGGATGCTCGGTTAAAGGCTGCGGCCCTGAAAGCGGAAGTAGAGGGCGGTGGTTCTTTTGAAGAGCTGGCCGAGATCCACTCTTCTGATATCTCGGCCGCTGCCGGGGGGGCTATGGGGCTCTTGCATCGGGGGTTACTTGGTGGTGAGGCGGAGGCTGTATTAAAAGAATTGGCTGTGGGCGAAATTTCCGATCCCCAGATGATGCTTGATGGGGCTGTTTTGTTCCGGTTGAACTCACGAATTATGGCGCAACAACTGCCCCTGGATCAGGTGGAGGTCAGGGCTAGAGGTTTGCTGCAGCGTGAGCAGGGAGAGCTTGCTTGGGAGGCCCTACTGTTTCGCTTGAGGGGGCAGGCTAATATTTTTCTAAATGAGCCGCTATTGCAAAAAATAGGCGTGTAGGACTTACGCGGGTGTGTCTCACTGTTCGACGCTTGGTTTCTATGGCGGTGGCGATGGCTGTGCTGTCGGTCTCTCCGTCTGTATTAGCCCAGAGCCTTTATATGTCGCCGTTGCGGCTAGATCTGAGTGGCCAGAGTATTATATCTTTTGATACATCCAGATCCTTTAGGGGGAAGGGAGTAGGGCAGCGATCCCAGATCCAGAGGCATGCATTTAATCTGTCCGGCAGCTCCGACGGCTTTATCTGGAAGCCCTGGTTCTCCTCGCTGTCACTGCAATTTCACTCCTCATTTAACTATTTGAGTTCAGATCGTCGTTCTTCTGAGGAGGGCGGGCTTCATGCACAGAGTGACAGCTGGGATGTCTCGAATCAGTTGGGTGCCCATTTGCGCTTGCTGCCTGGGTCGCGTATGCCGTTCGAGCTCTCATTGGGGGCTTCTCAGCAGGTGTCTGATCTTGGTGCCGATACATGGCGCTACAATATAAAAGTTAAACAGCAATACAGTCCCCTGTCTCGCCGTTCTCTGAGGTTTGATAGTAGCTATGGAGTGGCGGTTGATGACTCTTGGACACAGCAGGATTTTACTTTCACGGTTAATGACCGCTTTGGCTTGCATGCGCTGGATGGTTCTTTTGAGTGGCAGGATAGTCAAGATACTCAGGTTTCTGGGAAAGATCGCTCCTATAGTCTGGAAGGGAATCACTCGTATGATCTGGCTGCGAGTGATCTGTCGGTCACAAATTTTGTAAGTCGAATCGACTCTGACACTTCAGCGGGCTCGGGCGTTGTTGTTAATCAGTTTTATAATACGATTCGGTGGTTGCCAGCCGCTTATCTAAAGCAGCTTGATTACCAGGGTACTTCACGGGTTTTAAATAGTGAGCTTAGCAGCGGGGTAGAAAATTCGACTTTCTATCAGTTGGTGCATACCAGTACTCTAAGGTATCGGATTACGCCTGAGTTACAGCTCTCCGGAGGTGCCGGGCTATTTTATGCCGATGCCGATGGGGGGGCTTTTTCCTCTGATGAGAACGTAGGTTTCAGCTATACCCCGCTGGAGGAAAGCAGGGGGCTGTGGTTGAGGCGCTGGAGTGCTGATGGCACCGTGAGTTTATCCCAGGCGGAGTCTGTAAATAGCGAAAGTATATCGGGTGCGGTCAGTCAAAGGTTTATTCGTGAATTTGAGCGTGATGGGGCGGGAGGTGCGCGCTTGGATTTATCACAAGGGGTTAGTTCCAATATATATCGTGATGGCTTCGATCCCATCTATAACCTCAGCCATGGTGCTTCATTCTATCGAAATAGTTTCGATGATGATTTTGATTCTAGCTGGCAGTTTAATGCCTCTGATTCGCGTGAGATTAATGGCAGCGGTGCTGAGGTGCAATTGCTGAGTGCTAGGTATTTGCATAATAGTTTTGCTTGGGGCGGAGGATCCTTACGTGCGGATATAGATTCTGAGGTGTTTCGCAGGGTAGATTCGGATCAGACTAAAACCCTTGGGGTTAGTACAGAAACGGTGATCAGATATCAGAAAAATGCGGCGTTTCGGGTGCCCAGATTGACTTATAGTATGGAAGGGCGGCTTGAGGTACTTAAGAATATTAAGGCGGCAGAAGGTGACTCTTTAAATGCTCTTCTGACCTGGCGATTTGATAATGTGCTGCGTTGGAGTTGGGGGCTATTGTCGCTCTCAGGCGCACTGGAACTCTCGGGCACCGACGAAATTGCGGATGGTCTCCTTCGTTTTGAAATTCGTCGTCAGTGGCGTCCTTTTAATTAGCGGTAAATACCCTTTGGTGATCGGGGTTGGTCTTTCTAACCTAAGGTCGGCAGACTTCGTTACTTGTCTGCTTTATAATTCTCCGCTGATTATCTGGTGAAAATAGTAAAGGGCTCGTTTACCAGACTTTTGGCTCGGACTCTTGTTGAGATTAATTGAAGCTTGTGCGTGGCGTGCAAGAAAATGATGGAGAGGATGATGTTTGATCGAACTGGCATGAATAGGGTGGTGCAGCGTATCACTCTGATGCTTTGTGTTCTCTTGGGAGGGGGATTAGGTGCCACAGTGGCCCATGCAGAGTACGGAGATATTGTTATTAATAATTATTCCGATGAGGCGGGGATGCGACCGGCGGTCTTTCCGCATTGGTTTCACCGGATACGCTTCCGTTGTAAAGTCTGCCATGCGGACCTGGGCTTTAAATTTCAGGCGGGTGGGAACAAGATTAACATGCTGAAAATTATCGATGGTGAGTTTTGTGGTGCGTGCCACAATGGTGAGATTGCCTGGTCTCCTGAAAACTGTAACCTGTGCCATTCGGCAAAGCCGGAAACGCAAACACAGGTGCACCACAGTACCGTACAAAATCTCGTTGACCGTAAATAAGGGGGTAGATCGTGAACATGAATCTGTTTAAGCGTTCTGCCATGATCGCAATCTGGTTGCCTTTGGCGGCCGTGATGAGTAGCAGCGTAGTTGCCAAAGAAGATATCGGGGCGGGTAAGACGGTTTATGATAAGGCCTGT
>TARA_R110002167_G_scaffold137097_3_pt1 | contig 14775 bp, 10 predicted proteins | sample TARA_R110002167 | Tara Oceans TARA_R110002167 (sample SAMEA4398238) | marine metagenome | biome: Polar Biome; feature: [MES] marine water layer (ENVO:01000295) within the mesopelagic zone...; material: water (ENVO:00002006), including particulate matter (ENVO:01000060) such... | reverse complement strand
TCCTGCCTGTATCGCTCTACTGTTCAAGGAACCTGTCATTGAGCGTAAAAACATTATCGTTGGCGCAGCCAAGAGTCTTTACAAGCCGCTACTCACTTTGGCACTTCGATTCCGCTGGTTAGTGGTGTTGCTTGCAGTCGTCTTCGTAGGCGTGTGCGCAAGTTTAGTTAGCCGTATGGGGAGCGAGTTTATCCCCAATCTCGATGAAGGCGATATTGCGATGCACGCTCTTCGCATTCCGGGAACGTCGCTCGGACAGGCTATAGACTTGCAGTTTCAGCTTGAGAAAGAGATATCGAAAATGCCCGAAGTGGAGAGGATATTCTCCAAGATCGGCAGCGCAGAGGTGGCGACCGATCCTATGCCACCAAGTGTGGCCGACACCTTCATTATCATGAAGGAACGTGAACTTTGGCCGGACCCACTAAAGCCAAAGACGCAAATTGTTGAAGAACTCGAAGCGATCGTCACTCCGGTTCCGGGAAACCGCTATGAGTTTCTGCAACCCATTCAGATGCGTTTCAACGAACTGATTGCGGGGGTGCGAAGCGAGTTAGCAATTCAAGTTTTCGGCGACGATTTCGATCAGTTGATCGCGCTAGGTGGTCAAATTGAAGAGGTAGTGAACGGTATTCCGGGAGCTGCTGATGTTGCAGTGGAGCAAGCAACCGGGCTGCCAGTTCTGACTATGGAGCCTCGTCGCGAAGTTCTTTCGCGGGTTGGAATAAGCCTTGGTCAGCTACAGGACACTGTCTCAATGGCACTGGGTGGGCGAGTTGCGGGCCAGTTCTTCGAGGGTGATCAGCGCTCCGATATTGTGGTGCGTCTCCCAGAGCGACTGAGAAGCGATCCAGATAGCTATTATTACTTACCCATCATTACCCCTGATGGTAACTACATGCCACTAGGTGAGCTTGCCGATATTAGTGTCAGTAATGGCTACAATCAAATCTACCGCGAGAATGGCAAACGACGTGTAGTTGTCACTGGCAATGTACGCGGTCGAGATTTGGGATCGTTCGTTAGCGAGATTCAACAAGCAGTGGCGCGTGATGTAGAGATACCCGCGGGTTATTGGATTGAGTACGGTGGTACTTTCGAGCAGCTCGAATCTGCGACAGCACGATTGTTGATAGTGGTTCCAGTGACGTTGATCCTTATTGGCGTTCTCTTGATGATGGCGCTTAGCTCATTCAGGGATGCGGCGATAATTTTCACCGGGGTTCCGCTAGCGCTTACTGGTGGGGTGCTTGCGTTAGTCGCACGAGATATTCCTCTATCGATTTCTGCGGGTGTCGGTTTCATCGCTCTTTCGGGTGTCGCGGTGCTCAATGGCCTTGTCATGCTCTCATTCATTCGGGATTTACGTGAACAAGGTAGGCCACTTAATGAGGCCGTGATGGAAGGCGCATTAGGGAGATTACGGCCCGTCTTGATGACAGCCCTTGTGGCTTCGCTCGGCTTTGTCCCAATGGCACTAAATACTGGTATTGGTTCAGAGGTGCAGCGACCGCTAGCAACGGTTGTAATAGGGGGCATCATTTCCTCTACACTGCTAACCCTTATCGTGCTTCCGGCCTTGTACCGACTTGTGCATGGAATGAAAACGCGGAAGTCATTGGAAATGAGCCATTAAGCCCTTTTGCTCCCTACCCATTGACCTGTAGGGAGCATATTTGGTGATGTAGCTCAAAGCAGGCAGCAGTATAGGAGTCTCGGAGAATGGAATATGTGAGAAAACTCTGGGAAGTCCATACACCACAAACAGCTCACTCTGGCGCGCCACCGAATCGACATGCATCAGCCGCAAAATCGACAGTTTATAACGAAACTCGTACTTGGCGAGGGAGTCGAGCACCGCATCGCGGCGCGGATTGCCGGGTGCAGGATTGGGCGACTACCAACCGGCAATCAAACTACTGGTGGCAGGAGAGAGCAGGCACAACGAGTCCCAGCCATGTTGGCAGGTGCTTCCGGATTGCACCTGATCATCCAGTAACAAAAACGACAGCTGAGTGCGCCGTAGAAAATAGGCAGTGGCTAGTGCAGCTTGGGCGCCACCGATAATCAAGACACCCACTGGTTCTTGCAGGGTAACGCAATCGCTCCTTGGCTACTTGCTGATTGCGAGTTTAAGGTTAATCAAATATACGCTTTACAAGATATATGATTTTTAATATATTAACCAAGTCCATGTTAATGGTGCTGTTGCAATGAGATTAAAAGCCCGAATTTTATTTCTGTGCGTGGCCAACTCGGCCCGTTCGCAAATGGCTGAAGCCTTGCTGCGTCATACCGACCCGGATGGCTATGAGGCGTTTAGTGCCGGCACCATGCCTGATGAGCTTGACTGGCGGGCTCGCTTGGCACTGGAGCAGTTGGGCGTTGCCACCAATAGTCTGCGCAGCAAGTCGCTGGATGAGTTTGCCGGTGAGCACTTCGATTATGTCATCACCTTGTGCGACAAGGCGGCATTCGAGTGCAGCACCTTGCCAGGTGCCGGCGAATATCTCTTCTGGAACTTCGCAGACCCGGCCACCAGCCAGAAGGCCAATGCCTACAAACATACGCTTCACGAGATTCATGAACGCATCAAGATGTTCGTATTAGTGAAGCGCAAACGCTGAGGTCGAAATGCTAGAGCCCACAAGCCCCATGATTGTTTTCAAATGTCTGGCCGATGAAACCCGGGCGCGAATGACCCTGTTGATCGCGGCAGTAGGCGAGCTTTGCGTTTGCGAGTTGACCACTGCGTTAGAGGACAGCCAACCGAAGATTTCTCGTCATCTAGCGCAACTGCGTGCCTGCGGTCTGCTGGAAGATCAGCGGCGCGGCCACTGGGTCTACTACCGTTTGCACCCGCAGTTGCCCGAGTGGGTGCACCAAGTGTTGCAAGTTGTTGTACAGGCAAACCAGTCTTGGCTGGCGGTCAATAGCGAAAAGTTGCAGAGCATGCGCAATGGCCCTGAGCGGCAGGACATCTGCGGATGAGTGAACCACTAAGGAGTGCCATGAACGTCCTGTTTCTCTGCGCCGCCTATGGCTGCCGCAGCATCCTTTCTGAGGCGCTATTCAATTGCAGGTATGCGCGCTTTCAGCGTCGTCAGCCAAGCAAAGGGCGAGGTGCATCCGCAAGCTTTGGCGGCCTTACACCGCGCCGTAGATGCCTGCCCGGTGCTCTTCGGGCTCGCACTCAAGGCACTTTATGGGCTGAGCGATCCGACCGAACTTCACTGCACGCCAACGTAGTACGACATGGCTTTCGATACCGCCGTGGCGATTATCCAGAATCGCCTCAAGGCCTACTTCGCAGCTCAGCCGACCACCTTCAGCGGCGAGGCGCTGTACTCCGAATTGCCTCGTATCGCCAGCCTCTAATCCTAGAAAACTCTATGTACTCTGAATTACCCAATATTTATCCCGAACTGCTCGATATCCCTAGACCTGACAAACTGACACAACCCGCTGTTAGCCATAGGCCCCGCATCCTGCTGCTGCACGGCTCTAATCGTGTGCGCTCCTATAGCCGTTTGCTGACTGAGGAAGCTGCGCGTTTACTTAAACAACTTGGTGCCGAAGCCCGCACCTTCAACCCGAGTGGATTGCCCCTACCGGACGATGCCCCCGAGGGTCACCCCAAGATGCAGGAACTGCGCGAGCTGGCACAGTGGAGCGAAAGTATGGTTTGGTGTTCGCCTGAGCACCATGGTGCGATGACCGGAGTGCTCAAGTCGCAGATCGACTGGATTCCCCTGAATATGGGCGCAGTGCGCCCGACCCAAGGCAAGACTCTGGCGCTGATGCAGGTTCCGGGCGGCTCGCAATCGTTCAATGCACTGAACCAGATGCGTGTACTGGGCCGCTGGATGCGCATGTTCACCATCCCTAACCAGTCCTCTGTGCCCAAGGCTTTTCTCGAGTTTGACGACTCCGGGCGGATGAGGTCTTCCCCTTTTTATGACCGAGTGGTGGACGTGATGGAGGAGCTTGTCAAGGTCACCCTGCTGCTGCGGGGCCAGATGGACTACCTGGTGGACCGCTACTTTGAACGCAAGGGGTCGACCGAAAAATTGAGCATGCGGGTCAATCAAGCTTCCATCTAATTCGCAGGATTATTCAACATGTGCCATCCCTTCGATAGTCTCAGTATCCCCAATCGCCCTGGCCGATTGATCTTCACTCCTTGCCCCGGAACAAAGGGCAGCAGCCTCGAGAATGCATTGGGAATCCTGAAGCAGGCCGGTGCCGATGTGGTGTTGACCCTCATGCCCTATGCTGAACTCGCGCAAAATGCGGTCATTGATTTGCCGGTTCTGTGCGATGCACAAGGTTTGCGCTGGCTGCATTTGCCAGTGGCCGACGATCAGGTGCCGCAGGCGGATTTCGACGCCGTCTGGCCAACAGCCATGGCGCAGATGAGTGACTGGCTGGCAGCTGGAAAAACCATCGCGATCCACTGCAAAGGCGGCTCTGGGCGTACCGGGCTGATAGCTGTACGCATTCTAATTGAGCTGGGCATCGGCCGGAATGAGGCCATCAAACTGGTACAAGCGCTACGGCCAAAAGCTATCCAGCACCCAGCCCATGTAGGTTGGATCGCCCAGTTCGGGCAGAGAGATGAGGATGCTTAACACCTTGGGGCTATTCGCCCTCACGGCCCTGAGCGAAATTATCAGTTGCAACCTGCCGTACCTGTGACTCAAGCAGGGCGAAAGCATCTGGCTTTGGATTGCAAATGGCATTCGCCCGATTTATTGAGACTTCCTGGGTGAGGCCATGTCCATGCTCGGTATGGCAATAATTATGTTTGCGCCGCGTGGCGCCTAGTCACTTTTTAGAAGGAGTTCGCTTATGGCTATCAAGGTAGGTATCAACGGTTTTGGTCGTATCGGTCGCCTAGCGCTGCGTGCGGCCTGGGGCTGGCCGGAGTTTGAGTTTGTGCAGATCAACGACCCGGTCGGTGACGCCGCTACACATGCGCACCTGATCAACTTTGACTCGGTGCATGGTCGCTGGCAGCACAAGGCGGGCAGCGACGGAGACCATGTAGTGATTGATGGCAAGCGCATCAAAGTCACAGCCAACAAAGCCATCTCCGAAACTGACTGGAGCGGTTGTGACCTAGTGATTGAAGCCAGCGGCAAGATGAAAACTGTCTCGGTGTTGCAGGGTTTTCTCGACCAAGGTGTTAAACGCGTGGTGGTCTGTGCGCAGGTAAAAGAGTTGGGCGCGCTAAATATCGTGATGGGCGTCAACCAGCAGCTGTTCGACCCGGCGCAAAACCGCATAGTCACCGCTTCCTCCTGCACCACCAATTGCCTAGCCCCGGTGGTCAAGGTGATTCACGAGAACCTCGGTATTCGCCACGGCTCGATCACCACCATTCACAGCCTGACCAACTCCCAGAGTATCCTCGATACGCCTCACAAGGACCTGCGCCGCGCCCGCGCCTCGAGCATGAGTCTGATCCCCACCAGCACAGGCTCAGCCACGGCCATTGCCGAAATATTTCCAGAGCTGCGCGACAAGTTGAACGGCCACGCCGTACGAGTTCCACTGGCCAATGCTTCGCTCATCGACTGTGTGTTCGAAGTCGTGCGCGGCACCTCCGTGGATGAGGTCAATGCGTTGTTTAAAGTTGCCGCAGATGGCCCGTTGAAAAACATCCTCGGCTACGAAGAACGTCCTCTGGTCTCCATCGACTACCGCACCGACCCGCGCTCCTCGATCATCGATGCGCTCTCCACCATGGTCGTCAACAATACCCAGGTGAAGATCTACGCCTGGTATGACAACGAGTGGGGATACGCCAACCGTGCTGTCGAGCTGGCAAAACTGGTCGGTTTGGCCGCTTAACAGGGAGCGATCATGAAAGCGTTATCAGCTCTTACACCGGAGGTTCGCCAGTATCTACTGGTCACTGGCAACTACTGGGCCTTTACTCTCACCGATGGCGCGCTGCGCATGTTGGTGGTATTACACTTCCACACTCTGGGCTACACGCCACTCCAAATTGCTGCGCTGTTCCTGTTCTACGAAATCTTCGGCGTCATCACCAACCTAATGGGCGGTTACCTAGGCGCGCGGTTGGGCCTAAATCGCACTATGAACATTGGTTTGGGCCTGCAGATAGTTGCGTTGCTGATGCTGACGGTGCCCCCCGCTTGGTTGACCATCCCCTGGGTGATGGGCGCGCAGGCAATATCGGGTATTGCCAAAGACCTTAACAAGATGAGTGCGAAGAGTTCGATAAAGCTGTTGGTGCCTGATAATCAGCAACGCACGCTTTACAAGTTGGTGGCAATACTCACTGGCTCGAAGAATGCGTTGAAAGGGGTTGGCTTTTTCCTTGGTGGTGCCTTACTGGCCTTGATGGGGTTCACGAGCGCTGTACTAGCGATGGCCGCCGTGCTGGCCCTGATTTGGATCGCCAGCCTGCTCCTGTTGAGGAAGGACCTAGGCAAGGCTAAGACTAAGCCCAAGTTTCGCGACATCCTCTCCAAGAGCAGGGCTATCAACATCCTCTCAGCGGCCCGGTTGTTTCTTTTCAGTGCTCGCGATGTGTGGTTTGTGGTGGCCTTGCCGGTATACCTGAGCACAGTGCTTGGTTGGGATTTTTGGATGGTTGGTGGCTTTTTGGCTGCATGGGTCATTGGCTACGGCATCGTGCAGACTTTCGCCCCGAATATCACCGGGAAAACGCAAGGTCAGGTCCCCGATGGGCGTACTGCCTTTGTCTGGGCTGCTGTGCTGGCAGGTTTGCCTGCGGTCATTGCTCTTGGCCTTTCGGCCGGCTGGTCGCCTCAGATCGTGCTTCTGGGAGGGCTGATGGTGTTTGGCGCGTTGTTCGCAGTGAACTCGTCGTTACACAGCTATCTAATCGTTTCCTACGCAAAGGAAGACGGGGTGTCTCTGGATGTGGGTTTCTACTACATGTCCAATGCTCTGGGACGCTTGCTTGGCACGGTGTTGTCGGGATGGATTTATCAAAGCTACGGGCTGGAGGCCTGCTTATGGGTATCCACGACTTTCGTTCTGTTGGCAGCCCTTATTTCTATCGCATTACCTAGGCACGCCGAAGCTATATGAAACCACAGCAATAGAGAGTGAGCCTCTACCCAAAACTGTAGGTCCCGTTGTTAGAAATTTCCGGCTTCAAATGTCGATTTCTAAACCGTATCGGCGTTAAGTTTTCTAGCGAAGAATGAGGGCGGAAGTCATTTTATTCTTCAAATTATCGTCGGATCGTTGAAGCGGTTGGATTCGCTGCCGCACCAATCACGAATTAGGCAGCGTTTCCCCACTCTAATGCACTAAGAATCCGTCGAATCTGACGCGCCCCGATTTCCGTATCACACAAACTAATTGGCGCCTGTTGAGCTGAACTCCTACCCGAAACTGAAGCGCTCATTGTTAGAAAAGGCACTAATTAACTTGTTGAGGCGCGCCTAAATTGAGTATGCTAGTCCCCGTAACTTCGATGCCGTGTTCGGCCGAACACTCTAATGCTGGTACAAGTTGAAACTGAAAGATGAATAGAAAAACCCTTAGCGGATTAAGAAAGTGGATAGTATTGCTATCCCTCTTTAGCGTGTTGTTTAGCGTGCAGTCCAGCTATGCGTGCATGATGATGGCAGACATGGAGACGAAGCAGGATGAATGCTGCTGTGGTTCCTTGCATCGTATGCCAGAGGGTCAAGCTTCAACTCAAGACGGTTCAAAAATTAGTGATGACGACAATGATCCACTTTGCGGTGAAATGCTCAGCAACTGTTGCAGAGTCGAAGTTTCACTCGATATAGACGACAGCGCAGACAATGAGCCGGTCGCCAGCAATAGCACATCCCTAAAACACCAACTCTCCATCGTTAAAATATTCGATGATCCCTCTGTGCACTGGGGCCTATCCCTCCTGAGCGATATTCTCGTTCACGGTAAGTTCTATTACATCGACGTGCCACCCGATCCCACGATGCTGATTGGGCATGCGCCGTTATATCTAACGACAGAACGCTTCCGCATTTAAACATCTCCTAGTTTTACTTCGCGCAATCACACCTTTGTGTGATCTCGCCTGTGTTCTATTGGGAGAAATATTATGTTTGACCGCGTAAGAGAGTGTTCACGTTTAGCATGTTGGCTCATGCTGGCGGGCGCAAGCCTAGCCACTTCACCGTTGATGGCGGCGGAGCGTCCGGTTCAGTCCGCCGATCTTGAGGAAATAGTCAGCGTACTATTGTCCCGCAACCCCAGTCTTCAGTCCGTGCGAATGCGCGCCCAGGCGAGCGAGGCCTTGGTGCAGAGCTCAGGTGCGCTTGAGGACCCCCGCGTGACTTACTCCATCGCCCCCTCGTCGTTTGGTGACACCATTCCGAGTGGTTTCGGCAATGCGCTGGGTGTGCGGCAGAATTTCCAACTTAGCCAATCGATTCCCTGGCCGGGTAAGCGTGAGCTGCGAGTCGAGAAGATGGCGGCTGACACAGACGCGCTGTTCAATACCTATGCGCAGAACCGCAATGCCCGAGTGGCCGAGGTGCGCGAGGTTTGGGCCCAATGGTGGTACGTCCACTTTGCGCTAGAGAGCAACCAGTCGCTGCGTCGGCTTATAGCGGATCAATCTACGGTTACGCAGACACGGTATGCCAATGGATTGGGTGCGCAGCAGGATCTGCTCAAGATACAAACCTTCGACCTCAAACTGCAGCATCAACACCTCGTGCTAGAACAGCAGCGCGTGCAGCTGCAGTCCCACCTGAACTATCTACTGGGCCAGCCCTCCTCTACGCCAATGCCAAGGCCACAGATGGAGTTGGAGGGGCCACAGTTGGCAGCACGGCCACAATTGGACCGGTGGCTGCTAGAGACGCAGCCCGCCTTGCTAGAGCTGCAGGCCAACATCCAGTCTGCGCTCTTAAGCAAGAGGCTGGCCGAGAAGGAAGACTACCCCGATGTGCAGTTCAACCTCGGCTACAACGAGTTATGGAACGAACCTGCGCTTAGATTGCAGGTTGGAGTTAGTTTCAATATTCCCCTTGATTTCGGGAAGCGCACGGCGCGTAAGTCCGCGGCTGCCTACACGCTGCATAGTGTGCGGATGGAGGCGCAGAGTAAACGCGATGAACTGCTCTCCCAGCTCGAGTCTCATCTGTCGAACTATGAGCAGGCCGCCCATAAGATTCGACTCATCGAGAACGAACTGCTGCCTAGTGCTACACGCCTGCTTGAGGCCAATCTCGCTAGCTACGAAGGAGGCGGTGGCGACTTCAACGAACTGGTAGATGCCCAGGAAGAGCTGCTCGACACACAATTGCTGCTCCGCAGCACCTATGCCGAACGCTTCATCGTCCTGGCGCAAATCGACAGTCTAACGGGTGGCCGGCTCTGGCCAAGCGGAGAGTCACAATGAACACAAAATTAATATCGATATTCGCAGTAGCACTCGTCCTGGTTAGCGTTGTTGCTCTCTGGTTTATGACTAGAGACGACATGGACATGACTGGCATGGCTGCGCCAGCCTCAACGAACTCAGATTCCCGTCTGCCCCTGTACTGGGTAGCCCCGATGGACGCTAACTACAGGCGAGACGTGCCGGGTATGTCGCCAATGGGTATGCCGTTGATACCGGTCTATGAGTCTTCGGATACGATCACGGTGTCGTCTGCCATCCTACAAAACTTAGGCCTGCGCACTGACGTCGTGGTACGCGAGAACTTCGCGCCGAACATCGACGCGGTAGGGATAGTCCACTGGGATCAGTCCACCATCCAGAAGCTGCATACCCGCGCAGAGGGTTGGTTGGAGGTCTTCAATCTGGCCACTGAGGGTGAGGCTGTTCTTGCCGGCGATGTACTCTACGAATTGTTCTCGCCGGCGCTGGTGAGTGCGCAGCGCGAGTACCTTTCCGCGCGTGCCTCGAACAATGCATCCCTAAGGTCTGTGGCTCGGGAGCGCCTGATGTCACTCGGGTTCACGAGCGAGCAGGTAGCCACGCTGGAGGAGACGACCAGTATCAGCAATCGTCTATCCGTACGCGCCGAGAAGGATGCCGTAGTCACGCAGATCGGCGTGCGCGAGGGCAGTTACGTGACTCCTGGCACCGTCATAGCAACTCTGGCATCGCTGGATACGGTGTGGGTAGAGGCCGAGGTATTCGAATCTCTCTCGGCTTGGGTGCAAGTGGGGCAGGCTGCCCAGATCAGCTTCTCGGCCTACCCTGGGGAGCTCTGGCAATCCACGGTCGACTATATCTACCCGAGTCTGGACGCCACCACGCGTAGTTTGCGGGTGCGGCTTCTAGTGCAGAACGGTGCAGGCCGACTTCGGCCCGACATGTTCGCGAAGCTTAGTATCGCAGGGGTGCCAAAGCTCGATGTGCTGACGGTTCCACGCGAGGCGGTCATTCGTTCTGGCAACGGAGACCGCGTTATCCAGGCCCTAGGTGAGGGGCGGTTTAAGCCCGTCGTGGTGCGCACTGGCATTGCCAACGGCACGCGCCTAGAGATCGTCAGCGGCCTAGAGCAAGGGGACACCGTCGTGACCTCTGGACAATTCCTCTTGGACTCCGAGGCGAACGGGGAGCAGGCGTTCTCTCGACTAAGCGAAGTGGCTTCGGACTCGTCCGCGCAGTCAGATGCTGCTTCTGCGTCCGCTGCCAATATGGCCGCAGTCGATGCGCCCACGTATACCACTGTGGGCGAGATTACTCAGATCACACCAGGTGCCTCGCTCACCCTCTCTCATCAAGCTGTTCCGGCACTGTCGTGGCCCCCCATGGTGATGAGCTTTCAGCTCGCGGCACCTGTGACCGCCGCGCAACTGAGTGTGGGCGACGTGGTCGATTTCACGTTTCAACGTGCTGACCAAGGTGGTTATCAGATAATTAGTATTGCGACACAGGAAGCGCAGCCATGATCGCTTTTATTATCAGGCAATCCATCGCTAGTCGCGGATTGGTCATATCGCTGGCATTGATCTTGACGCTGTTGGGCGTGCAGAATTTTCGCGATATGCCGGTAGACGCCCTGCCGGATCTCTCCGACGTTCAGGTCATCATTCGGACCCCCTTCCCTGGGCAGGCGCCGCAGGTGGTCGAGGATCAAGTGACGTACCCCCTTACCACGGCGATGCTGTCGGTGCCGGGTGCGCAGACGGTGCGCGGTTATTCTTTCTTTGGCGACTCCTACGTTTACATTATCTTCGCCGACGGGACCGACCAATACTGGGCACGTAGTCGTGTGCTCGAGTATTTGAATCAAGTCAGTGCGGCGCTTCCCGATAATGTTGCACCGGCCCTTGGCCCAGATGCGACGGGAGTGGGCTGGATCTATGAGTACGCACTGGTGGATCGCAGTGGTCAGCATGACCTGGCACAGCTGCGCTCTATTCAAGACTGGTTCCTCAAGTTTGAATTGCAAACCGTCAACGGTGTCTCGGAGGTCGCGAGCATCGGAGGCATGGTGAAGCAGTATCAGGTGGTAGTGGACCCGGATCAGCTTTACGCCTTCGACATAAGCCTGACCCAGATCAGAGATGCGATTCGAAACGGCAACCGCGAGGTGGGCGGTTCTGTTATCGAGATGGCTGAGACCGAATTCATGGTGCGGGCCACGGGGTATATTCAGGGTATCGAAGACCTGCAACAGATTCCCATCAAAGTGAACGCCAACGGCACGCCGGTATTATTGGGGGACGTGGCCGACATCGGACTGGGGCCGCAACTGCGCCGTGGCGTCGCGGAGCTCAACGGCGAGGGCGAGGTCGTGGGCGGGGTCGTCATAATGCGCAGTGGTGAGAATCCCCTCGCCACGATTGCCGCAGTAGAGGCTAAGCTTGAACAGCTGCGCAGCGGCTTGCCTGCTGGCGTAGAGGTGGTTACGACCTACGATCGCTCACACTTAATCTACAGCGCGATCGAGAACCTCTATGGCACACTCTTCGAAGAGTTTCTGATAGTCGCGCTAGTGTGTTTGCTGTTTCTCTTCCACATTCGTTCGGCATTGGTGGTCGTGTTCATGCTGCCTATCGGCATCATCGGTGCGTTGATCATCATGCGCTTTCAAGGCATCAACGCGAATATCATGTCGCTGGGCGGGATCGCGATCGCGATCGGCGCAATGGTCGACGGCGCTATCGTAATGATCGAGAACGTGCATAAGAAGTTGGAGGAGAGTCCTCCTAAAGACGACGCCGCGCGTTGGGTGCTCGTGACCAAGGCAGCTATCCAAGTGGGCTCTCCGCTGTTCTTCTCGTTGCTGATCATCACCCTCAGCTTTCTCCCCGTGTTCAGCTTAGAGGCGCAGGAGGGCCGGCTGTTTGCACCACTGGCGTTCACGAAAACCTGGTCGATGGCGGTGGCGGCCTTCCTGTCGATCACACTGGTGCCAGTACTCATGGGCTATCTCATCCGTGGCCGGATCGTCGCGGAGCAACGCAACCCGCTCAATCGCTTCCTGACGTGGTGCTATAGGCCGCTCATTCACTTCGTGACGCGACAGCCGTGGTTGGTGATTTGCTTGAGTGTGTTGGTGATGCTCTCCGCCGCGTGGCCCCTGTCCAAGCTCGGCTCTGAGTTCATGCCGCCGCTGGACGAGGGCGACTGGATGTATATGCCAACGATGCGCCCTGGTCTGCCGATAGGGGAGGCGACGCAACTGCTGCAGCAGACCGATAGGCTGATTAAATCGGTTCCCGAGGTGGAGACTGTGTTCGGGAAAATTGGTCGGGCAGAGACCGCCACAGACCCCGCCCCGCTCACGATGATCGAGACGCTGATCCACATCAAACCAGAGTCGCAATGGCGCGCTGGGATGACGATGCAGTCTATTCGTGAGGAAATCGCACAGAAAGTGCAACTACCCGGTGTTACGAACGTGTGGGTGATGCCGATTAAGACCCGCATCGATATGCTCGCCACTGGGATAAAGACACCGGTTGGGATCAAGATAGGCGGGCCGGATCTCGAGAGGGTGCAAGCGCTAGGCAAAGAGATCGAAACGCTCCTCGCCGACTATGCGGGGACAGCGAGTGTTTACGCAGAGCGCGTTGTCGGCGGGCGCTATGTTGTCGTCGATATCGATCGTCTAAGCGCCGCGCGTCTTGGCCTTAATATTGCCGACGTGCAGGCGATCGTGGCCGGCGCCGTTGGTGGGCTCAACGTGGCGGAGACCATCGAGGGCTTGCAGCGTTTCCCGATCAATCTGCGCTACCCTCGTGAGCTGCGCGACTCCCTGGAGAGTATTCGCAGTCTGCCCGTTATTTCACCAACGGGAGCACGTATCCCATTAAGTGATGTCGCGCATATTAGCATCGAGGATGGGCCACCTATGATCAAGAGCGAGAATGCGCGTCCGACCGGGTGGGTGTATGTGGATATCGAGGATATCGACGTCGGCACCTACGTTTCCGGTGCGCGCGAATTCCTTCGGGACAATATCACGCTACCGGCCGGCTATACGCTGTCGTGGTCGGGTCAATACGAGTACATGGAGCGTGCGCTAGAGCGCTTGAAGATCGTAGTGCCATTGACCATCGCGATCATCGCCTTCCTGCTCTACCTCGCGTTCAATCGTGTGGGCGAGGTGCTGATCGTGCTCGCGACGCTCCCCATGTCTATCGCCGGCAGTAGCTGGCTGCTCTGGTACTTGGGTTTCAATCTGTCCGTTGCTGTCGCCGTAGGCCTAATCGCCCTTGCAGGGATCGCTGTAGAGATCGGGGTGATTATGTTGGTGTATCTCAAACAACATCGCGATGACTACCTTGCAAGCGCGGCCGAGGAGGGCGGCGTCACGCCTGCGGGATTGCGGCATGCGATCAGCGAGGGAGCGCTGCGGCGACTGCGTCCGATCGTGATGACCATGACGGCCATCGTGGCCGGTTTGTTGCCGATCATGCTTGGTGACGGCACTGGCTCAGAGGTCATGCAGCGCATCGCGGCCCCGATGATCGGCGGCATGATCAGCACACTCGTTCTTACGCTATTAGTGCTGCCGGCGGTATATTTTGTCTGGCAACGCTGGCAGTTGAAAGATGAGCTGAGTACAGTGGGTTGAAGATAGTTCAGCTTAGGAATTCTACAACGTCAATTTCGCTAATTACTGATTGACGGCACAGCTACACACTGAAGTTGCTGTCAAGAGGCGATTTTTTTCGCATTTTTTGTTTTCTGACTTATACACAATGTAATACTTGATACAGAAATGGTTCAACAAACGCTGAAAATCCTAAAAGGAAAATTACGAAGTGACAAACATAGAGCCTACTATTTTAGAGCAGTTAAACGAACATTGTAGCTGCGTTACGCTAGATCGTGAATTGCTCATCGGCTTCCTAGCGAATCAGTTAGGCGATGACGCAGAGGAAATGCTGGAAAGTCCAGCTTGGCAACAATATTTTTCTTCCACGTCGGTATTCGTTCCAAAACGCGATCTGGATAAAATGCAAGCCATTGTACGAGCGATCGAAGAGGCTTCGATGCTCAGCGGATATCGCGAGCAAGTGATGTCCTGGGCCCCAAGCACAGCTCAATCCGACTCCAAGGCTGCCGGTGTGTTTATGGGCTATGACTTCCATCTAAGTGAACATGGACCACAGCTCATTGAAATTAACACCAATGCGGGAGGGGCCTTCCTAAATGCAGTATTGTCTCGCGGGCAACATCAATGTTGCGGTGAAACAGTAAGCACTGAATGGGCCGACGATTTTGATGAGGGAGTCATCGATCAATTTGAAAGTGAGTGGCTGAAAAAAAATGGTAAAGGCAGACCTTCGACTATTGCA
>TARA_R110002167_G_scaffold117114_2_pt1 | contig 14777 bp, 11 predicted proteins | sample TARA_R110002167 | Tara Oceans TARA_R110002167 (sample SAMEA4398238) | marine metagenome | biome: Polar Biome; feature: [MES] marine water layer (ENVO:01000295) within the mesopelagic zone...; material: water (ENVO:00002006), including particulate matter (ENVO:01000060) such... | reverse complement strand
TAGTCGCGGATATTCTAGTTGGAGTGTCTTTGTTCGGGGTGTACGTAGTATTAAACCGTGAGTCATCAAAGCGGTATGAAGTAGCTAGAGACTCGCTGGGTCCCTGAAAAGATTCGCTAGTTGTTTGAGGTATAGGTTGGCTGATATCCATAGGACTCTCTAGTTTATTTATTAAATAGTACTTGCCTTTCTTCAGCGCTTCCAGTATCTTTATAGCGTAAGTAAGGAAGGTACACGTTAAGGGCAGCAGATATATGAACAAGGTCTTCATTGATTTCGAAACCTACTATGACCGTGAGTATACACTTAAGAATATATCAATGGTCGAGTACATTAACCACCCCGCCTATGAAACCATAGGGTTTGCAGCATCAGTGAACGGCGCGCCAGCGGAATCGTTTACTGGTAACTACGAATATACAAAGCGTAAACTAGATGAGTTAGATTTAGAGAACAACATACTCATCGCACATAACGCACAGTTTGATGCGGCTATCCTAGCGTATAGGTACAACATACTCCCTGCCCGTATGTTCTGTACTGCTATGGGTAGCCGCCCTTATATAGTACCGCACACCGATTCGATGTCTCTTAAAAATACCACCGGATACCTAGGCATAGGCGTTAAGGGTACTGAGGTACTGAATGCGCTAGGTAAACGCCGCGCTGACTTTACTGTGGACGAGATGGACAAGTACATGGAGTACTGCCGCAACGATGTAGACATAATGGTCCCGCTGTATAACTACCTTATTGAAGACTGCGCCATGCCTGAGGAAGAGCAGGAAAACATACACCTTACAGTACGTAAGTACGTAGTACCCCAGCTGCTATGTGATAGCGGCTACTTAAAGGGAGTACTTAAAGAACACATGGCTGAATTCGAATCCACTATACAGAAGGCGGGGATTGCTAAGGCTACGCTGGCGTCGAACGAAAGGTTCGCTACTCTATTAAAAGAGAGGGGTGTCGTACCGCCTAGGAAGATTAGTAAAACTACTGGTAAGGAAGCATGGGCTTTCGCTAAGGACGACGTTGATTTTAAAATTCTCATGGCTAATAACGGTGAGGACATACGTCGTATATGTGAGGCACGACTATCAGTTAAGTCTACACAAAAAGAAACCCGCATCCGTAGATTCATAGAGATTACTGAACGCTGCGATGGGTGGTTTCCCGCTGCCCTAACTTACTGGGCTGCACACACAGGCAGGTATGGAGGTACGGACAAGACTAACCTACAGAACCTAAGCCGTGGGTCAGAGCTACGCCGCTCTCTTTACGCACCTGATGGCTATGAGTTAGTGGCTGCCGACTACTCTCAGATTGAAGCCAGAGTCAACGCCGCGCTTGCTGGTGAGCATGAGTTAGTAAAGCAATTCGCCGACGGGGATGATGTGTACTCAAGGTTTGCTGAACGGTGCTACGGTATGGAAGCCGGAGAGGTAAACGGGGAAGACTTTCCTAGGGAAAGGTTTACCGGCAAGACAGGTATCCTAGGACTAGGATACCAGATGGGAGCGCAGCGTTTCTTTGACACTATGGCTATAGCAGGGCAGCCAGTAGACATGGACTTCGCTGTTGATGTAGTGAAGTCATATCGTACGACGTACCCTAACATTAAGAAGCAGTGGTATGCGTTTGACGGACTCTTAGAAGCCATGGCTCTTGGTAAGGCGATGCGCTACGGACCCGTCACAACAAGTAAGGAAACACTACACCTACCCAACGGTATGATAATTAAATATCCTAACCTAGCCAAAGACCGGAGCGATGGTAACTATTACTACAACATAGGGACGAAGCGCGTAGTAATATATGGTGCTAAGCTGGTTGAGAATGTAGTGCAGGCTCTAAGCCGTATCATAATGTCTTCGGCTGAGCTACGGGTTGCCGAGAGGGGAGTGTACACCGCACTTACTGTACATGATGAGCTTGTATACGTGGTTAAGAAATCTAATAGCGGACGATTGGTTAAGGCTCTTAACTCCGTAATGACTCAGCCACCTGAGTGGCTGCCGACTCTACCTGTTGCATGTACTGTAGCAGTGGGGGATAACTTTGCGGAGTGTAAATAGTGTCGACTGAGTTGAAACCTAAGCTACGTGAAATGTACGTGGATGGTGATGGCAGACTAACTGACATAGCAATATGTCCTGTCAAGCCTGCGGACTGTGTAGGTACACGATGCGCAGCGTTCAAACCTACGAGGTGTGGTCCCCGTGGTGGTGTAACTAGAGGTGTATGTGGGATGGCAAACCCATGAGTAAGAAAGTAAACGCTTGGTCGTTCAGCCGACTAAAAAACTTTGAGCAATGCCCGAAGAAGTTTTACCACACTTCTATACGTAAGGACGTTATAGAGTCTCAGAACGATACGATGCTGTATGGTAACAGGGTGCATAAAGCACTAGAGCTGCGCGTAAAGAACGGTAAGCGCCTGCCTATGGACATGACACACCTGGAGAGTATCGCCGCTAAGTTCGCTGACCCTAAGGTTAAGCCTGACGAGATACTAACCGAGCAGCAGTTAGCTATCGACGAGAACTACCAACCATGTGACTGGTTTTCTAAGGACACATGGACTAGAGCAATCATTGACTACCTCGCCATACGAGGAGACAGTGCAGTACTTGTAGACTATAAGACAGGCAAGATGTATGACGACTTCACTCAGCTTAAGATGGCTGCCGCGCTGTTGTTTTTATTTCGCCCTGAGATTAACACCATAAAGGTTGTGTACTGGTGGACGAAAGAGAAGTCTATTACTAGTGACTACTTCTGTCGTGAGGATATGCCTGAGTTATGGAGCGAGTTACTCCCCCGTGTTGAACGATACAATAAAGCGTTCGACGCTGATGAGTTTCCCGCTAAGCAGAATTATTTATGTAAAAGGTACTGCCCAGTAAAGCAGTGCAAGTGGCATGGGGAATAAAGAAGTATGGAAAAGAAGTACAAGCAAGAAGTAATGAGAAGAATGCTAATGGAAGAGAAGTTTGCGGGTGCGCTGAACATAAAAGTTAGGGATGATGCCGCTAATAATCAGATGTATGTGACGTGCATATCAGACCCTATAGAAGTTGCACTACCCTATGAGTTTGTCTCGTCAATCGAAGACCTAAACATAAGTAGCTTAGCTATAATGTTTCAGTCATGTAATGCGTTAGTTGACGCAATAATTCTATGGAGAGCAGACACATACAGGTTGGTGCTTTGAGTACCCCCGAAGGTGCGGTTAAGAAGAAGATAAAAGCCATGCTAAACAAGCATGGGGTGTACAGTTTCATGCCAGTCCAGAACGGCATGGGGGCAGCGGCGCTAGATTATCACTGCGCTGTACCACCAGCAGGGCTTGCTCTAATGGTAGAGGCGAAAGCCCCAGGTAAGAAAGCTACGCTAAGGCAGGAGGTTACGATGCAGCAAATGGAAAGCGCCGGAGCCAGAACTATAGTAATAGATGGCGACAACATGGATGAGCTTGAAGAACTCATTGCTACGATGGTGTTGCTAGGGGAGCAGATAGTAGATGAGGAAGTTGACAAGAGCTGACCTAAGACAGGTAGCGAAGAAGTTACGTTTAGCAGAAGTCCCCCAACCAATCGGGGGAGCATATGATGGTAATGGTAAGAGGTACATATCACCACCATCTTTAATGAGTAAGGAAGACGTAGACATATTGTGTTCTATGTTCCCCGCCCTATGCAATTTATATTACGTAGAGGACATGGTGAGCCTTGAACGAAGTAACTACGCGGTGTTTCGCAACGGAAAAGAATTGCGGTTAAGCAGCACCCAAGTATCATCACTTGCCAGAGCGACAGACTTTAAGTTGGTGGGTGACGAAGAGTTAGCAGATTTTTATTTGATGGAACTTTCATGTCGAAGAGTTTAATAAGTGAGAAACATAAGAAGATAGTCGTAGCTTACGACCCTAAGATAGAGGCTATCATCCATAACTCACGCCGCGCTCAGCTGCGTGGAAGGGATGTACTCGCTGTCAATCATGGCATTGAGGAAACTAAGCTGCTCCGTAACCTAGGCTACGAAGTGTCTGCGCCAATTGAACATTACTATAAGTGGTCAGGTGTAACCCCGTTCGATACTCAAGTAGCTACAGCGTCCATGCTTACAGTCAACAGTCGGGCGTTCGTTTTAAATGATATAGGTACAGGGAAGACATGCTCCGCCCTGTTTGCGTTTGACTACCTTAGAAGTCTGGGCTTAGTTAAACGAATGCTGGTAGTAGCACCACTGTCCACACTTACAAGTGTGTGGGAGCGTGAAGTATTCCAGAGGTTTTCACAGCTGACTACCGCCGCGCTGTTCGGTACTAAGAAGAAGCGGATACAGAATTTAGACTCCGATGCAGATATCTGTATCATAAATCACGACGGAGTAGCAATCCTACAGGAAGAGCTGTTAGCCAAAGACTTCGACGTAGTTCTAATTGACGAGCTGGCTGTGTATAGAAACGCTAGCACGAAAAGATGGAAGGCGATACGTCCGCTAGTGGATAAAGCTAAATACTCATGGGGTATGACTGGTGCGCCTACACCTAACGGACCGCTGGATGCTTGGGCGCAGGTGAGACTACTCGCCCCACAGAATGTTACGTACTCAGTAACTAAATTTAAACAGCAGGTGCTACGGCAGGTGAGTACGTTTAGATGGATACCCCGACCGGAGGCTAACGAAATAGTGTTCGATGCTATGCAGCCAGCGGTTAGGTATACCAGAGCAGATAGCTTTGACATGCCCCCGACTACTATAGGCTACAGAGACGCGCCTATGAAGCCCGAGCAGACCAAGCTATACAATCAGATGCTAGAGACGTTTGCGATAGAGGTTAGGGGCAACCAAGTTACCGCAGCGAACGAGGGAGTTAAAATATCTAAGCTGCTACAGATAGCTAGCGGGTTTGTCTATGACCACGGGGAAAGAAAAGTAATCAACAGTTCGCCTAGGTTTAGGTTGTTGTTAGAGATGATTGAGCAAGCAAGCGCCAAGGTCATAGTGTTTACTCCCTTTAAGTTCTCGGTGTCTATGATTGAGACAGTGGTAGGTAAGCACCACCACGTAGCCTCAGTCACAGGGGACACACCTAAGCGAGAGAGGGATAAGATATTCAATCACTTTCAATATGCTAAGAACCCTAAGGTAATTGTGGCTCACCCAGCGTGTATGGCGCACGGGCTTACCCTTACTAAGGCTGACACTATTATATGGTTTGCGCCTATCTGGTCTACTGAGATATACGAACAGGCTTGTGGACGCATCACTCGTGCAGGCCAAGACAAGCATACCCATATCCTGCACATCGTCGGCTCCCCCATAGAGAAGAAGATATATAAGCGGTTGGAGTCTAAGCAGAAGTGTCAAGGCATATTACTTGACATGTTTAAGGAAGAGGAGTAGCCACATGGCTAGGAAAATAGGCGAAGTAATTAACAAGTACGTTGAGCTACGTGATAAAAAAGGGGAGCTTAAGAAGAAGCACTCCAAAGAATTGGAACCGCTATTAGATAGTATGAGAACTATTGAGCAGTGGCTGAAGCGAGAGCTTCAAACCAATGGACTGTCGAAGCAGAGCAGTGATGCAGGAGCTACGGCGTTTCTAAAAGAAGTTGACTCATGTAAAACCACGGATGGTATTGCGTTCCTTGAATTTTGTAAGGAACGTGATGCGTTTGAACTGTTGGAGATTCGACCATCGAAAACAACTATCCGTGCATTCATGGAGAACTATGGAGAGATACCACCTGGTGTCGACTTCACCCAATCAATTGATGTCCAAGTTAGGAGAGGAAAATGAGTAACATAGTACCGATAAGTAGTACCGTACCAGCTGCACTACGCAGATTTGACACACTAGACAACGATGTACTGTCCAATGGTTTGACCGGGGGGTTCGGAGTCCTATCCATAAAGGGTGGTAAGTTCGCCATCAAGCATGGTAAGGAGAGCGAGCCTGTAGTAGACGAAGACGGAGTACCCAAGGCATCTCTTGAAGTCATCTTAGTATCCGCCAGCCCTCATGTCGCGAAGACATTCTATAAGGGGGACTACACAGGGCAGGCTGATGAGCCAGACTGCTACTCTCTTGATGGAGAGAAGCCTGCGCAACGCGCCCCGCTAAAGCAAGCGGAGCTATGCGCCATCTGCCCGCAGAATAAGTTTGGGAGTAAGGTTGGTCGTAACGGAGGTGACGCTAAGGCTTGTACTGATTCGCGTCGTGTCGCAGTAGTCCCCGCGTACGACATTGGTAATGAACAGTTCGGTGGACCGATGCTGCTTCGCTGCCCTACCATGTCTTTAGGCGACCTAGGTAGTTACGGTAAGCTAATGAAAGCTAAGGGGTTCCCCTACTTTACTGTGGTTACTCGCATTAGTTTTGACCCAGAATCTGAGTACCCTAAACTAATGTTCAAGGCGGTTCGCCCAGTAACTGAGGACGAAGCCTCTGATATTCTCGAGCATCTCAACAGCGATAAGGTAGAGAGTATCCTCTTTGAAGGGCGCGAAGTCACAGCCCATACCGCAGCTACCACCCCGATGGAAGATGACAAACCTAAGACTGTAGACACGGACTTCGAAGTACCCGAAGCCCCGAAGCCTACTAAGAAGAAGGCCTCCAAGAAGAAGAAGGCTCCCGTAAAAGAGGAGGAGGTAGAGGCGGAGCCAGCCCCCGCCCCAGTTGAAGCAGCTGCCCCCAGTGAATCCGACCCTTTGAAGGACGACCTTGATGCGTTGTTCGACGATTGGGAAGACGACTAAGTTATACTGGCATTTAGTGGGGGTGGGGGATGCTCCCTACCCCCACCACATTTGGAGCAGCAGATGGAAACGCGCGAATTTTTAGACAGAGTGCTGCCGCTGGAGGGCGGGCAATATTTTGGAGCATCTATCGGTCCTGATGATAGATATAAACAGAACAAACTGGATTCGATTGACGCACTCGCCGCATACATTGAGAGCAGGAACAAGCAAAGGCACAACGTATACTTTGCTACAGGAGTTTACGATGACAGGAGAGAAGCTAAGTTTACTCAGTTTAAGAAGGCGCTTTACCTTGACATTGATACTGGCGATGGGAAGCCTTACGCGACAAAGAAAGAGGCAGTTGGCGAGGTACTTCGGTTCGTCAAAGATACGGGTTTCTTACGCCCTAATATTATTGTTGACAGTGGTAATGGCATTCACTGTTATTGGGTTCTCGATGCAGTTATTTCCTTGCGAGATTGGCTTGTATGTGCGGAACAGCTTAGGCAGCGATGCGCCGATGGGAGTCTCGATGTTGACAGTAAAGTTACTACCGATGCAGCCAGGATACTGCGGGTTCCTGGAACCGTAAACTATAAGAACCCCAGCGACCCGAAGACTTCTAAAGTTATTTACTCTATACCTAGAGAGTACACTATAGGTGAGCTAAGGGAGGCGCTTGATGTACCAGAACGCACTGGCGCATTAGCTGCACTGCACGATGTAGGCGGGGGCGATGGGGAAGATTTAGCCGCAGGCGTAGGGTTTAGAGATGAACCAAGATACGCGGCGCACATGGTACAGAAGTGTAAGGTACTAAAGAACACCCTAGCTACAGGCGGAAGCGGACAAGTCGAGCCACTATGGATGCACCAACTGCAACTGCTAGCGTTCACAGAAGATGGTGAGGAGTACATACACCAAGTATCAGATGGACATGAGGCTTATGACTTTCGCCGCACGGAAAAAAAGTTTGCTGTTCAGCAACAAAAAGTAGTAGAGAAAACAGTAGGCCCAATTAGATGTTCGACCTTAGGATTATATGACCCCGAATCGTGCGACACCTGTCAATGGAAAGGACACATCACTACCCCCATACAGCTGGGTAAAGAAGCGTCCGACATGCCATACGGCTGGAAGCAAGACGAGAAGTCTATCTACCGTGTGTCAGTAGCTACTGATAAAGAGACAGGTCAGTCAGTCGCTAACTGGGAAAAAGTCCTAGCCTTTACTATGGCTGATGTGTCTATATACCAGAGCGTAGGTGAGGAGAAGCAGACTGTCTTTGAGTTTGACCGTACCGCAGGTAGCCATAGCGCCACGTACCGGCTGCTAGTAACTGAATCTCTTATCCGCAACCCCGCCGCTGTCGCTAACGCGCAATACGGCATAGCCCTTACTAAATCTGAGGGCTTTCACTTTAAGGATTTGATTGTGTCATTCCAACAACAGATGGAAAAGTCACGGACTGTACGCCTACTCACACCGAGTTTAGGCTGGCAGAAACTAGGTAAAGAAGAAGGATTTGTACTGCCCGCCGGAGCGCATATGCCCGACGGGAGCATTGAAAAAGTTGTGTTTAAGGACACAAGCCTGCGTGATATCTATGCGGTGAAGGGTGAACGGCAAGTTTGGCTGGACATCTCTCATAGTATTACGGCGCAGAACCGCCACGCTAACAACGCTGCTATGTTGGCTAGCTTCGCCTCTCCTTTGATGCGGTTCTCCGGCGTGAACTCAGGCTTGTTGTCCGTCTATTCACCTGAGTCTGGTACGGGTAAGTCAACCGCCATACTAGTAGGGCAGGCGATATGGGGCGACCCAGTTAAAGGAGTCAACTCCCTTAGCGATACACCGAACTCAGTTATTCACAAGCTGGGCTACATCAATAACCTACCAGCTTATTGGGATGAGGTAAGGCTAGGACGTGAGCCTACCCAGTTCCTTAATATGATATTCCAGCTTAGCCAAGGTAAAGAACGTAGTAGGTTGAACGTCGACATAACTCAGAGGGCGACGGGTACTTGGCGTACTATGTTTGTCGTCGCTACAAACTCTAGCCTACGCGACCATGCTGACGTTATAGACACCCACACTACAGCATCTAAGCTACGTATATTTGAGGTTGAAGTCCCCACTATAAGCGATGAGGAGACTTTAGATATATTCCCCCCTGACCTACATAACAACTATGGACACATCGGTGTGGAGTACGCTAAATACCTAGCCTCTAATGCTAGTTACGTTGAGGCTGTCGTTAAGAAGGCTCAAGCATACTTAACTAAAAAGCTGGACGTTAAGCAGGATGAACGGTTCTGGCTGGCTACGACAAGCACGCTTCTCGCTGCGGCTATAATATCCAGTAAGTTGGGATACACTAAGGTGGACCCTAAAGCGTTTGGCGAGTGGCTAATCAATGAGTACCGTAAGTCCCGCGCTTGCCTGCACAGGGAGGACGCACCTAAACGTAGAAGCTGGGACTGGGTAACTGAATACTTAGCCAGCCACTCTGGTCAGATGGTTGTCACTGACCATCTATCGGGGCGGGATAAGAAAGGGTTTGGTAACATACTTTACGAGCCAAAGCATGGAACCATCATTGGTACGGAGGGAGGTAACCGCATTAGGCTAATGCGTAAGTCGTTTAGCGTATGGTTGTATAAGCAAGGCGCTGACCCCACCGCCATTATCAAGCTGCTTAAGATTGACGGAGCAGTAGAGACGCGCGCCCAGTACACGGGCGGTACACAAGGGCAAGCGAACTCAAGAGTATGGTGTGTTGAGTTTGATAAGCCCGATGAATAGGAGTAAGTAATGAGTATTTTTGCGAAGGTAAAAGAGTGGGTAGCCGCTAACAATAAATGCGCACAGGTAGCATTAGCAGCCTTTATAGTCGGTTCAATTATAGGTTGGGCTGTAGGTTAATCCACATCGTAGTATTTAGAGTACTGTCTAAGCAGGTCGTCTTCAGTGAATGCGCCCTGCCTAGTCATTGCTTTACGCTTCATAAACCTATCCATAGCATCCCGCACTGAGAAGCTAGGCATCTTCATTGAGGAAGGCGATTCAACCTGATACTCAGCGTACTTTTCAAACGCGTTAGAGACATCGCTGCTCTGGCCAGAGACTATCGCTTTAACTATTGACCTCTTTATAGCTGTCTGCTTATCCTTCCAATAGTTTTCAATAGACTTGAGGGAGTTCTGATGCTGATAGGAAGACGCAACGCGCATCGGCTGCCAGCCAAGAGCAGCTTGTATAAGCTCGTGGGTAGTAAAAGACTCGGGGTCAACAGCTACATTGCCTGCTCTATCTTTTAGCCCCACCGTGCCGTAGTTGTACGCCTTAGCTACATCGCGACCAATAGCTATGGGGAAAGATTGACTTATGGCTTTGACATACTCGCCTTCGTTAATACTTTCTACCGCACGCTCTCCATTTAGTACTATGCTACCTACTGGTCCCGCCGCTTTTGTAAGGAACTGCTCAAAGTTCGAGCTGTATCTATCAGCCTGTAACCGACCAATAGACATATGACTTAACCCAAACTTAGTTGAGAAGTTCGCATCTATCATAGCCCCTAGAGGCCCGTACATCGCTGCCTCAGCAGTAGCTGGAGACAGACCTAAGTCGTCCTGCATCCACCGAATTATAATTGGCTCCCACCCCTCGTCTTCTTCATCCCAGCCAGCGATAGCTGCCGCTGCCCACAGCATAATCCGAACAGGCTCCATCAATACGCCCCCAGCAATGCCAGCCGCCGCCGTATGACCTCCCATAATCCAAGCCATCTGACGCATCCCTTGCGTACGAGTCAGGTCACTTTGATTATTTAATAAGGCTGCGCCCATGGCTTTACCTATCATGTTAGCTACTCCTAAGGAGTACATCTTAAACATGAGGAGAATCCTTCCTGTCGTCCCCTGGAATAGCGGCGGCTTATTCGACTGGCGATAGTCTAGCTGTGTTTGCTTAACAGCTTTAGCCACTTCATCCAGGTCAGAAGAGAGATGGTCAATGTCACCGTTCTTATCACGTACAACTTTAGCTCCGAGTAAATCTCTAGCAGCCATAGCCATAGTTACACGGTTAATTATTTCAACTGACGCAGGTAATAGTCTAGCGATTTCGAAAGCGTTATCACTATACTTTCCGATTATCGTATCGCGCTTACCGGCTACAGTGTTCATAAGCTCTTGGATAAACGTGTTCTCTATAATACCCAGCTCAGCTAGCCCCTCTATAACATCAGCGTCTTCGGGATGCGACTCTCTAAGATGCCGCATTACCGATTTGAATACTTCTTCTTCAGTCTCAATGGTTCCGCTTGCGTACTGCTTAACTACATCAGCTATGGCGGCAGTCCAAGCACCCGAAATCTTACCGTAAGAACTCCATATAGCTGAGGCGCTCTCCGCGCCACTAGTACGAGCCGCTAGGTACGGATGCCCAAGTAGCCATACTTGCGAAGCGTTCTGCATGGGGTACGAGCCACTTGTGAGGAAGTAAGCAAACCCAGCCTTACCTATAATTGAGCCAGCTGTAGACCTACGTTGAAGAATAGCCTGCTCTTCACGGCGGTTCATCTCATATAGGATATGCCCGCGCTTCTCTAATATTTTAGCGTCGGGCTGCTTACCTTCTAACTCTTCAGCGCCTTTGGCTGTAGTCTGACGCTTAAGTAGAGAGTACATGTCGTCAACGATACCAGCACTTTGGATGTCAGCTATCTGGTGGCTGGCGGACATGCCGTACTCCGATACCCCACGGAACACAAGACTCGGGTCTATACCTGCTATACCTTTACGATGTAGTTTTGACTGGCGCAAAGAGTTACCGGCTAGCATCTCCATTATCATAACTTCCATGTGCATGCGCAGCTTTTTAGTTTCCTCAGTCTGCTCGCCCTGATACAAGTCACGAGTGAGACGCTTAGCCATGCCACCTATTGAGCCTACCGCAGTTTCATTCGGCTTAAGTTTAAAAGCCGGTTCATCCATCGTCCAACCAAGGGCTTTCATTCTTTCAGCTTCTTGTTGAGCTTCGTACAAGTCTTCAGCTAGGTTGAAGTACGCAGCTTCGTAATAGACAGTGGTTCCAATAATCTCTGCGTCTTTAGCGCCAGCCTCATACTCAAACAAACGCTTAGCTTCCTGCGCCTCACCCAAGGTATTAAACTTTTCTTGAGCTGCCATGCGCCCGGTAACTGTGTAGTCTCCGAAGCGACGGTTAGGGATGAAAGGCCCCCGCATCAACCGCTCACCTGTAACTTTCTTCATTACATCAACCATCATGTCGACGTCTTTGTCTTCCATGAGGGGAACATCTGAGGCTTCAATCTTAGCTTTCAGTTCTTTAGATAGTATGTTTAGTCCCTTCGCTCCTTTGACACTAAGAAACTTATCTAATAAAACTTTATAAGACTGGTCTAAATCAGCGGCTTCTTGCAGCCCGAATGACTGCGTAGCGCGAACCATTAGCGCGGCCCGCTCTTTAACTTTTACTTCTTTAGTAAACTTAATAGTATCGTCGTATACAGATTGTGCTTCGGGAGACAGCTGATTCCATGAAGCATTAAGTTGTTGCCAGTTCTTTACTACTGTAGGTGTAACATTCCTGAAAGAGTTGCGATTGTCTTCAGCTCTGGGGTCGCCGTCATTATGTGGATACAGATTTATATTAGTACTCTCTGTCATAACCCTCTGAACTAAGAGCTTCATATCATCAGGCAACGCCCGAAAATCTTTATCAATGTCACGAACTTCTGTTTGTATTCTTTGGGCTACACTTTGAGCTACGTTTCTCATGTCGTCCATTACTTTCATAGGGTCGACTAGCTTACCTTTATACTCAGACTTACCGAATAGCTCACGAGCAGCGAGAACAAGGTTGTCTCTAGTATGATAGAAAAACTTATTGGCCTTTTCAGCGACGATAGATTTTGCGCTGATGTATGCTTTCTTCTTGGCTATAGCGTCACGTATTGGACTAGGGAGCGTCTTGTAGACGTCGCCCATGTTTAGTTCAAACTCAATTAAATCTGAGTCGACAGTCTCATGGGACATAAAGTCGCCATCATACCCGTCTTGGTCCCATAGCAGCTTACGTTCAGCCTCTAGTTTCTTTTGAATACTGGCGCGGGTCTCACTGTAGAACTCGCGGTACGTACGGCCATTGTTAACGTACTCACCTGGATTACTGATAACGCTAAGGCCACGGGTAACAACAGCGGCCAGTGCCGATGTATCAGATACCTGTAGTCCTAGCGCCTCAGCCAAACGATTAAGCAACCGGGCAATGGCACGCATGGTTCCAGCCTTCCAGCCTTGCGCATCTTTGGAAGAGGAAGGACGGCTCGGTACTGTAATGTTTGCTAGCTTGCGCTGGAACTCTGCGTTACTCAGTGCCTCACCAAGGAACTCAGCTACGTCAGTGAACCCGTATTCTTCCATAATTGACGGGTCGGCTGCGGCTATGTCATTCATCAAGCGCTGCATGTCCCGCCGGAACAGCAGGTCGGTAGCCAACAGTCTTAGTGAGCTGTTGTGGACAACTTCATGTAGTACAGCCTCGACAACAGCACTAGTACTCTGAGCCATAGCAGGGTGCTTCATATAGATAACAGCATCCTTAGTCTCAGCGTTGTACGTAGACGGTGACTGGTCAGCCGTACGTTCAGCATCGTAGTTGAACTCAACAGTACCATCGTACTCAGTACGAGCCATCAGCTTACCGGCTATCGTATACAGGTAGCCACGCGCAGCAGGTTCGCCAGTAACGCGCTTAGATACATCGCGAATCATTTTCCGCACGTTGGCGAGGAACACTGTAGTGTTAACCGGACCGCGAATTTCGAACAGTTCACCCAGCTCCTCAAGAATCTGAGAGTTAGCCTCAGGGTCCAAGTGTAGGTCAGCGTAGGTTTCAGCTGCTCTAACGCCGGGGGTCTGCATGTTGAAGGAGTTAGGGTCTTCAGGGTCTACGGTATTTTCGTAGCCTCTGCCAAACCCAAACTCAACTTCAGTTCTGCCCTCTTGAGTTTGGCTGTTAGCTATTTTGTCTTCAGCTTCCAGCTCACGCGCTCTGTTTTCTTTCTCTGTTAGATTGGGGTCTGGAGTATAGGTAAAGTCTTCCGACCCAGCAGCGGGGACAGGAGTGTTGGGGATTTGTGCGGCATCTATTTCTTGTATGTCCGCCTCGTTTCTATCACGGGTCTCTGCTAATATCCCCGCTAGAAAGTCATTAGTATCTTCTCTGGAAAGACTGTCTACCTCCGCCTGTTGCCCGGCGGTAAACCCTGAACGAACTTCAGATAGTTCGCGTGATACTACCTCGGCAACCTCATCAGATAGCTTACCGTCTTGAAGGTCTTGAATATTCCCTAGCGCCCTCTCTACTTCGGCGGCCTGTTCTGTATTAAGTTCTGCCCCTCCAGAAGCCCAGCCCATACCTGCGGTAGGCGCACGCTCACTTGCTATGTCTTTGTAATAAAAACTAGCAGATAACAAACCCTCAACAATAGTATTAATGGCCTCATTAGATACCTCGGTGTCCTCTCTCTTGGCCACCGTTTGCATATAATCTTTAACATCTTCCAGCAGCGTTAACAAAACGTCTTCGTTTTTCTCAGAAAGTATCGAAGATACTTTTGCCTTAAGAGTCTCAGCTTCTATCTGAAGTACGTTTTCTTTTGCTACCTTCCACTTTGTAGGGTCTTTAGGGTTGGGAACTTGTACTTTGTCAGTAAACGCTTCCATCCATGAGTACAGCCAAGGCACAAACTGGTCGAACCCTTGAATGTTCTCAGATATCTGGGAACGCATAGATGATGTTTTAGGTAGTGGTATGCCGGGGAACACGGCTTCGAACATAGCCATAGTTGTAGCACTGTTGCTAGACTTAGATATTACTTTGCGGCTGGCTTTTTTACTTACCTTGGTACCCACTGATGGGGTTACACGAACTTCGTCTTCAGAACTTTTAGCGTTTTCCTCAGCGTCAGGACCGGCAGGAGTTAAA
>TARA_R110002167_G_scaffold34676_25_pt1 | contig 14789 bp, 16 predicted proteins | sample TARA_R110002167 | Tara Oceans TARA_R110002167 (sample SAMEA4398238) | marine metagenome | biome: Polar Biome; feature: [MES] marine water layer (ENVO:01000295) within the mesopelagic zone...; material: water (ENVO:00002006), including particulate matter (ENVO:01000060) such... | reverse complement strand
GATCACTGCCACAAAAACAGCAACCAAGTTCTTCTGCATTAAATATAAATGGATTGCGACGGAATCGTCCTGAAGACCCACGATGTTTGTAACCCGGATTTAGAGCACCCATCTCACGAGACTTTTCTAATTGTCCATAAGCAACACCACGAGCAATTTTATTGGCTTGCCATCTGTTAGGGCCTTTGTTCCAATAACCATCTTCGTCTTGAACTGCTGGTTCACGGAAGAACTCTTGTTTGGCTTCTGGGGTTCTTTTAGCGATACTCATTGGGCCATCAGGATATGCTCCAATAACTGGCTCTGTTCCAATAACTCCTGTGCGATAATAACCTTGCATTTGATTAGAAATAGTATTAGAAATTAATGACCTTTCTGCTGGAGACAAATCCTCAGCACTAAATATAGATGGTCCACCAACGTGAGGAATAAGTTCAGAATCCTCAGCATGATATTTCTTAGGAACGTGATCTTTAATTTTAGTTGGACACTTTGTAGTCCCATGAGATAGATTTAATTGATATTTTTTGTTCCCTAATGGTGAAATACTACCGCCCATGCCACTGCAACGAACAATAAGTGGTGGTGTTTTGATAGATTCTACATATTCAGAAACAATAAGCATCAATTCAGCAGAATCATTCTTATCAGGAATTGTGGGAAACTCTACTACTTGCCCATACTTAGTTTTTGTAACTAAGTGAATACCTGCACGACCGGAGGCATCCCAAATAATTTCATCTAATGTATACGGGTCACCATGATAAGTATTGTAGTCTCCTCCGCCGAATCCCTTGTGTCGAGCCAAATACGCTGCTTCATTGCCAGAAGCCTTATCAGCCTCTGGGAAGTGTGCTACTAACTTAAACTCGCCAACTTCTGCATTACCTGTTTGTTCCAAAACTTGTGGCAACATTCTAAGGTCAACCATGGTCCCAAATAAGAACCTTACATTCTGTAATGGTAATTCTGTTACCACAGGGGCTTTAGACATAGATAGAGTTGGCCTCCACCGCTATTTATACTTTTCTCAACCATAGAATGGAGTAGATTCGCCTTCTGGTTCTTCACGCTTTTGTCCACGTTCTTTGGCAACAGCATCTCGCATATCAGTAAGTTCTTTAAATGCCTGTTCAAAAATACTTTGTGTGATGATTTTTTTGTCATCAGCAGCAAGCATAATACAGATATTTACTAACTCTCTTAAGTAAGCACCAGACCAACCATCTGTCTTCTTAACCATTGATTTCAAATCTAAAGCACCAGTTTTACATTTATCCAGATATTTTTCCAGAATCAATGTTCGTGCAGCCACATCAGGATGATCAAAATTAACACGGATGTCAAACCTTCCGGGTCTGTCGGCCAAAGCCCAGTCCAAATGATTGGCATAATTGGTGGTTGCTAAAGTAATAACTCCTTCATTTTTCTCAACACCTGCCAAACAATTTAAGAACTCTCCCAAAAGTGGATGGTCTCCGCTTTCTCTATCAACACCACCCAAGGTATCAATATCTTCAACTACTACCAAAGAAGGGGATAACTTTCGTGCAAGATTATAGATTTCATCAATCTGCCCTCGTTCAGTAACTTCATTTCTTGATACATATATAATTGAACAATTTTTACAAAGATTCATTAGGATACTACAACAAAGTGTTTTTCCAGTCCCGGGTGGACCTAATAACAACACACCTCTGCTGCTCCGCATCCCTAATTCTTTATAACTATCTAATCTATCTAAGAAATTAATAACATGTCTATCAATCATACCTTTTTGTTCCTTGGTTAGAATGATGTCATCCCACTCCAATTTAGGAGTATCTAAGAAATTATAATTAGCACTAATGATTGCATTTTTGTAAATACCTTCTGTCTTAAAGTGTTCGTCTACTTCATCCATAAAATCAAGGTGTTTATATGTGGAATTGGTGCTGAAATATACACGACAATCTATTTCATACAAATCATAAGGATAAAAATACAGAACTAATGGGTGGCCATCACCACGATGTCTTAAAAATCTTGTCTGACGATGTGGAACTTTAATAATTTTTTCTGTGCCATCTCTTGTTCGAATCTTTTCATCCAAATATACTGGATTTGCCTCAGCAGTTCCTCTGGAGTTATATGCAATAACCTTTTCAACATCATAATATCGATCACAAACTTCCATTAAACTATGTGCCCAACCAACATAAGACCTACCATTGTGGTCTAATTGTTTAGATTCTACATATCCTTCTTTGTTAGATGCTGTAATAAAATCATCTATTTGTCTATCTACCATATCGTAACCAGTATTATGGTTGATATATAACATGGCATCTTTAATTGATTCTACATCAATATCTATACCTGCGATGTTTAAAGGAGGAGCAATAGATTTTTTTAATGGTTCTTCAGCAGGCATAAAATTAATATATGATATCACCTATATGTAGGTATCAGGTTTCCCAAATAACTATTAAGAATCCATTGTTTCTGAATATAGTGTCTTAGTAATTATATCTTCCCATTCTTTATTTTTGATGTCTTTTGGTTGTTTCCATTCAGAAGGTGTGTCCCAATATCTAATCATTGAAATTATTGAATCATCACACTTTTCTTTTGCATCACTTCCATAAAGATCAACCCAAGGGTTTTGACCCTTATTAAAATAATCCTCATCATGTTGTCGATACATACCTACAAAATCATTTTGGTAAGATAAATATATGTCATCATTCAGTAAGTTGTTTCCACATAGATGATACCATAAAAGTTGATCCTCTCCTACCCATAAGTCTTCGGTGAAACCACCTATTTCTTCAAAGCGTGAACGACGCACTGCGACGCTGCTTGGGAATAAAACAGCATCTGCTTGAAAATGTAATCCGTGGTAATTATCACTCCATTGGGAATGTCTGGGGTGCCAATTAACAGTCTTTTCAGATACAAAATTATGTCCCTTTATACTCTTAGTAGTAATAGTAACGTCACCAGCATTCCACCACATAACGTGACTTAATGTAGTTTTATCAATAGATTTATTTAGTTCTTCTAAATGTAGTGGATACCAATAATCGTCACCATCAAGGAAAGCAATATAGGGATTATTACCTAAAGTTACTGCTTCATTACGGGCTTGTGAGACACCTTTTCCACTTTGTCTAAAGTAATTAAGAGAATAGTTTTTAATGATGTCCATACAACCTTGATACTGTTCGGCATCAAGAGGTGTGCCATCAACAACCCAGATACTATAGTGTGTGTCTGGAAGACTCTGTTCAAAGACAGAATCTAAACAACGTTTCAATAGTTCAGGGGCAATCCGATAAATCGGAATGATGACATCGAACATAACCGTGAGTTAGATAACTACTTATTTAACTCTTTGTCTTAGGCATAAGCCTTAGCCAAGTGATCGTGTAGACCATCAGCAACTAAGTTACAACCTATACTGAATGTTACTAATCCGAGTAGTGCAAATGATATGTGTGAACGTATCTTTGTGCCTTTAAACTTATCAGCAACTAATTCTGCAGTGTGGTAAGCAGTTATAATGGTTCCAATACAAATCAAACTTATTCCGAGGTTAGTCGAAGTAGGTTTTAACTTCATGGTTACCACCAAACGCTATCACTAATTAGGCCCCCGAAGGAGTATCATTGTGATTAACCTTGTGCTTGAAGTAGACTTCGCTTATACCAGTCTACGTTACCCGGATTGATGGAAATACCCATCTCTAACAACTTGTTAGCGATAAGTGCATCTGGTCCGTCGTAAAGAGTATACTTGACAAAGCATTGAAGTTCGCCTGCTGCAGCAGTAGCACCTGCGAAGGCACCAGCGTTGTAGAAGGTTACAAGAGCATCCCAAACTTGACCCGGTAGGACGTAAACGTCAGGGTAAAGGTTGAAAGCAGGTTGGAAGTTGATACTTCGTGGGTAAGGACTTGCAGTTCCCGGGATACCATCGTTAGGGATGTTATCTGGGTCGAGGAAGTAATCAGTGGTGTTGATACGCACTTGAACGTATGAACGAGGTCCAGCGATTCCCATTGTTCCTGCAGTTCCGTCTTGAAGTAGACCACGAATTGTGGTATTAGCAGTAATACCAGCCCATGTAAACAAGGACGGTGTTGTTGCGATATCTTCAATTACAACGAACTCTGTTGCAGTTGTTTCAGCAGGCTTTGTGATGTTGTTTCCAACTCCACCCACGAAAACCGAAACTCTTTTGCCGAGGCTTGTTGCGACGGTCATTGCTGTGCCACTACTGGCATCCCATTCATATACTTGGCTTCTCATTGACATATTTTTTCATCTCCAGTTTATTGGTGTTTAAATCAGCGTTAACTGATTAAGCCTGACCTCCAGCGGCTGCAGCGACACGGGAGCGTTGCTGTTGTTCAATGAGGCTGCGCTTATACCAGTCAACGTTGTTTGGGTTGATTGTTACACCAAGTTCCAATAGTTTGTTAGCAATAAGGGCGTCTGGGCCATCATATAGAGTGTATTTAACGAATGCTGATACAACTTCTGTTGACAAAGCAGCAGTAGTAGTTCCAGTTGGGGTTGTGTAAAGAATCTGGAAGGTTTGACCCGGTAGCACGTAAACGTCTGGGTATAGATCGAAAGACTTCAAGATGTTTTCAGTTCCAACAGATGTTGCAATAACTGAAGTCATATCCAAGGTAGAGTTTGATCCACGAGGGTAAGGACTTGCCAATCCCGGGATACCATCCATGTTGGTAACGTCAGGGTTCTGGAAGTAATCAGTTGTATTGATACGGATTTGCATAGCACCAGAAAGAACTGGGCTTGCTGCAATATCTTCAATTACAATAAATTGTGTTGCGGTCGTTTCTGCGGGCTTTGTGATGTTGTTTCCAACTCCTCCGGTGAATATATCGTATTCACGACTTGCAACTACTGCTGTTGGTTGGTCTGAGGACAGACGACGCAATTGGTTTGCGTTGGTCTGAAGGTTACTCCATTCATATACTTGGCTTCTCATTGACATATTAATACATTCCTGCCCCAAAGGGCTTAATATATAATATGCTTTTTGACTATATAAGTGTTTGCACTCATTTTGTAATTTGTAAGGTCAAATTGGATCTTCGCCCTCTTGTATTGGGATTTGTTCAAACAATTCTAACAATCTATTTGCATTAGTATTTATTGAATTGGCAAACTCATCGGCTGAATAAATAATAATAAACCAATAATCATCATCTTTGTCCACAAGTGCCTCTATCTTGGTTATATCCTTAACGAGTGGTGATTGATTCATCTCCCGCAGGTATTTCACATCCAAAGTAATCCAACGATAAGGCTTATATGGCTTTACACTAAATCTGGCAGATATAATACGTTTCCACAACGCTGGTGCACCTGATAATAAATATACTCCCTCTTTAGGAATTATAGTTATATCTTCGTCTCCTTGGCTACCATCTGTAGACAATGATGTAGACACATCCATCAATTTTTGATCAAAATCGAAATCCCTATGCTGCATATCAAAATCATCTTCATCATGACCAGAAAGATAATAAATCTTGGCTACGAACCCCGCAGATCTAAGAAAATTAATAATGCCCGACATAATATATATACAGTTAATCAACTATATGTATTTATTCTTCTTTAGGATAGTAAGCATTAGCAATACCTAAGCCTTCCATTAAACCAAAGCCACAAGCCACGGTCATAACAGCGAAAACTCCAATTTGTTTCATCTGACTATGACGAATACCATTGACTACTCCAAGGATTCCTCCGATAGCACCAACTAAAGAGCCAGTATAAACTAAAGAATCAATAGAAGTTAAACCCATTTCTTTATAATAGGATACTGGATTATTGATCATTGAACCAACTCACCTGATTAATAGCCCATGGAGGCATATATTTCCTTTGCTTTTTCCATGTTGCCCTTTGATTCAGCAACACAAGATCTCCATGCTTGTTGTTTTGGAGTTCCTGACTTAGATGGTGCATTTTCCATAGCACTAATTAGGGACTCTTCAGCAGCATATTCTTCATCGGACACGCCATCTTCGGCAGCCAATGGGATTACTTCAGGAGTTGGTTGAGCACTTGTTGAGATTTGGTCACGGAAATCACCAGCAACATCAGAAACCCTTTCTTCAACAACATCATAAACATTACTTACGATTGGAAGTTTGGTTAATTCTGAGATAACAGGTGTTCGACGGAACTTACCCATAAGGACAGCAAGACCCAGAGTTGCCGGAACAACACCGAGTATACGGCCAACAGTTATATCTGCATTTCCAATAATTGGAATCATTGATGGAACAGTGGTTACTTTGTATGAAAGGATGTCAGCGAAACGTGTGCTAAAGAATCCGAAACCAACAAGTAGGAGAGAACCGCCAACAGTGTATTCATTAACGATTAGATTTCGCATTCATTCATCTCCTATTAAAGTGACCTTACTCTTGCCATTCTGCAGAGCCGTAATAAGTTGGGACTCCACGACCGCCGTAGACTGTGGAATCTTCTCCCCAGTTAGCAGCGTTTGGATCGATGTATGCGCCTTCAGCACCTGCTTCGTCTGAAATGCCACCGAGGAACGGTATATCGAATCCACCATAATGGCGGGCGAGGGTTACTAATCCTACAGACAATGGCACAACATACATTACGGTGCCAAGACTAACATTAATAAATGGGATATTCTTTGACATTACATCAGTGAACATTCCACCTACGAGGCCAGCAGCACCAACAACTGTTAGCGAGAGGCCAACAGTGAGCGGGTTTACAACGGTATTTACAATTTGGTTCAACATATTTTTTTACTCTCCTGAGATAGTTATTCTTTTTCTTTTCCACTATTTATAGTTTTACATCTGTCCAACTATAGATCCATTGCCTTCAGCAGTATAGCGGCCTAATTGACCTGCTGAGTTTTGTTCAGCAGAACCATACCATTGAATCGGTGTTTGTCCGCCGGGGCTGACAACACGAATTGATGCAAGTGGATTCATATCTGTATCTGCAGTAGTAAATGGTTTGAAATATTCCGGGGACTGCACGTTAGCAGATGCGGTTTGTTCAATCATTGGTTCTTCTGCTTGGTGGTGAACAGGAGGTGCATAATTTGAGCCTCCAGCGTAGTGAGTGGTAACGAATAAATTACTTTTATTCATGTTCTGGGCACGAAGTCCCAGAGTATCGACTGAACTAACATAATCTTCAGCACTTAAATCAGTAGGATTCATGGAAGCAGATGATTCACTAATGCCGCCAAAGTTTTGGTCTACTCCACCAGTTGGTGAAAACTCAGAACCAAACCATTGGTCAGGTCCATGACCGAGAGGAGAAAGTTCAACTACTGAAGCAACAGCATCAGAGGCAGGGACACGGCGAACCATGTCCACAGTCATATTTTCAAAATCCCAGTCAGGTCCTCCGTCTCCGGGGAATCCAGAACTACCTTCAGTTAATTCTTCAGCGTTTTTGATATCTGAATATGAATGGTATGCGGTTTCTTGTCCGATAACATTTCCGCTACCGGATTGAGGTAAATATTCTTCAGCAGAGTAGACTCCAATTTTCTTACCGAAACTTGGTGAGACTATAGTTGCTGCTTGAACTACAGATGAAAGAACCAATACTGTTCCAGCATAGTTCATACCCTTTCCATAATTATCGAAACGACTTCGGGAAGAAACAATAAGGTATCCTCCAGCGGCTGCAGTTCCAAGTGTGCGAAGAACTGAACCAACACCACCTTGACCAAATGGAACGAAAGTTAATAAACCACCAATAAATGCACCAGCCATTAGGCCAACTACGCCAGCATAAGTAGAACCTTCAGTTAATACTTCATAAGTATCTTCAATTCCAGCGGATTGTTCTGAGTATTGCATTACCATATTGTTCACCTATCGACTATATATATTTATGTTTAAAGGCTCCGGGAGTTTCGGCGTGGAGCACCTGCTAATTTTGTAGGTGGGGCTATGTGTTGACCTACTGGATTTTGATTGAAACCTTCTGCATTTCTAAATGCTCCAGATTGCATATGAGTCAAAGGAACTGGAATTATTGCATCACCCATGAAATGATCTGACTTTAGTTTGCGAACACCACGGTATTCAGAAGCCAAATCCATCTCCATAACATTGCTTTGATTAAAACCTTGTGAAGATATTGGTGTTGGTCCTGCTATTGACATTTCAGTTTGTGCCGGGGTTCTGATAACAGATGTAATGTTTGGTGACATCTGTGCTAATACTTCAGAAATAACTTGGTCTTTAATTGGCTCACTTAATGATGAGTCTGATATAGCAGTTAAAAAGCGATGACCTGAATCTCCACCATACTTGGTGATTACTACTGTAGTAGCATCTTCAGATTTACCACCATTTTTGAACCAATTTACAAACTTGTCCATTCCTGTTGTTGGAACTACACGAGCCAAGGTCCAGTTATTATTAACACTATCAAATGAAACCAATAAGTTTTCATCTCCTATACTAAGTGGGCGAATAAATGAATCAGTAGTTTTAGGGCTGAATGTGGAATCTGTTGGCAATATTGTCTTAGAAAGTTGAGCATCTCCAATAGGTGCAGTAACTGCTACTTGGTCACCAAAGAGTTGTTCAGCCAAACCAGCGTTTTCAGTATAACTTCTCAGTTCATATTGTGCACCAAAATTACTCAAAACACCATGCATAGCCCCTTCCATTGGACTACGTTTTAAAGTATTTGTGATTGCGAGGTCGAGGTTCATACGTAATACTCCTTGTTACAACTATTTATACTTTGTCTATGCTACGCCTAACTAACATTATCGGCATGACTACTGCAGCCAAGGATGCAATGCCTACTAAAGCAGGTCCCATGTATGATTTCTTAGGGATTTCTTCAATCTCTATTTCAACGGATTCTACTGTTGGAAACGCCGGGGACATGATGTCATGGGTAACTGTATCTAATGCAGGCAATAAATCTACTACCTGTGATGCGGGTGCAAGAGTTAATTGTTCTCGGGTTGAAACTACGTCTCCTCCAGCATAATTAGTTTGACTCCATGTGGCACCTCCAATCTGGACTACCTTTGGGTATACTATTGCATCATAACCTAAAGAATCTTTGTTATAACCTGCAGATGTCAAATTATTGATTATTCGTGCAAGAGTTACTACTCCTTCGTGATAACCGGGATCTCCAATCTTAGGAAACAACCATAATTCGTATTCTGCTGGTAGCATTGAAGCCACTCTCTGAGCGATACCAAATTGGTCACGGGCTTCTGCCCTCATTTCATCAGTAATTGGAGGGGTATCCACAGGTTCCTCAAAGATTTCTGGAGTCTCAATATCTTCGTAATTGATTGTTTCAGTTGCCACCACCGGGTCTTCTAAGCCCGGGGTAGTTGCAGTGGCATCATCGTCGATATCAGTTAAAGCAACTTCTTCTTCGTTTACTTCTTCTTCATCAGAACTCAAACCATCTGTGGAAGCAGCGACACCAGCCATGGCTTCTTTTGCTTTATCCATTGCAGCACCTTTAGTGTCAGCAACAATACCACCAGCAACGGAATCAGTAGTTGGGAGTGTTCCCTTGATTTCTTCGTCAACACCAGCAGACATCTCAATTTCCTCCTTGAGAGATTCCAAATCTGGAGATAGATCTTCTGTCATACTTATAATGGGTTCTTACAACTATTTATACTTATTCTTCTTCAGTATCTAATTTTTCATAAACTGTAAAGTTGTGGTCTATACTAACAGTATCGGAATCGTGCTGTGCAATTGTAATTTTCCCACCACCAAAAGTATTAACCATAGCACCTTTAAGAAAGTCAGGGGATTCTGCTGCATAAACCCAAATAGGTAATTTAGTTACTACTGAATCTGTTTTAGAATCTAATACACACTCTAATAAAATTGTTGGAACTTTATTCATATCATGTGATGATAAAATCCGAGTAATCTTATAATCTAAACATCGTGGGTCTGGTTGACCAACAATAAAATTATATTTAGCAACTCTTACACCATCTGGACCATGATACCCAGAATATGCCCACCCCTCTAACGAATCTAATGATGTGACTTCAAAGAAACTTGGGAAGGCTACAGCATGGTGACCCCAATGAATATAATCTAATGTATCCATATCAAAGTCGGATACTGAATTGGCATCTACACCATTTTCTGCATAATACTCCTTAAACTTATTGTTTAGATCATCGGTCATACATTTTAATGATGAAACCACATACTTATAACTTTCTTTCCCCTGAATGCGAGCATTCAAGTTAAAATAATTAAGATTTCAAAATAAGTATCCCAATAACTATACCAATAATGCCAATTGCACCTTTAATATTAATAGGATTACTTTCTAAACGAGAGTATAAATCATCTTCTGCAGCATATTCATATGGGTTGTAGTTATCTCCAAGATAATCTCCCGTATACATTTTAAACACCTTAGCGTTTGTAGAGCATATATCCGACAGCAGCAATAATTCCGCCACCTACTGTCATAGCAATTGGGGATTTAAACATAGATGGTTTTTGATATCGAGATCCCATTCCATCAATAGTTTCAGAAAGTAGTGTCATGAAATCATCACCTGTCATGTATTCGCCATCTGGACTCATGCCATCAACGAACTCGTAAGGAGTATATGTATCTGGTGAGGACTCATCAACAGCAACAGAGGTTGGTGCTTCTGCTCCTAACTGATAAATCCCTCCTCTAAGACCTGTTGGTATTTTAAGGTCACAGTGGCCACAGTTATCTGGCCCTGAGTTAAGAAGATATATATCACAATCTGAACCATCTTTTCTGGTGCCGATACACTTTTTATGTCCTTTAATGCCTTCAGCATCCAAATAGATTTGATTAAGTCCTTCTCTTTCTTCCTCTAAATGTTGGATTTTTTGCGCCAGATTTTCTATGCTTTCACTTATTTCAACTTTTTCTTCATTCAAAGAGTTTCTTCGGTCTATCGAGAATTGACCTCGATTTTCTTGTAGATGTAGCATTTCATCATAATTTCTAACCCTATTTTCTTCCAAATCTGCTATACTTGATTTGAACCAATTAATCTTTTCTTCTAATTCATTATCTCGATTATAAATATAGTTTCTCGGTCTATTACTACTTTCAGCAGAGCCATACCATTGTGGGACTCCACGGCCAAATCCAATTGAGGAGTCATTGCCCCATGAGTTGTTAATCAAAGGAACACCTTGAACGTTAGTAGCACCTACATCATCAGAATAAACTAATTCATTGACTTCAGCACCATACCATTGAGGTGCGCCACGGCCACCGATAGCGGAATCTTCTCCATATGTGTTGGGAACAATAGGAACGCCTTGCACATTAGTTTCATCTACATTGTCGGAGTAAACTACCTCATTGACTTCAGCACTATATTCTGGTTTAGAAGAAAAACAAGAATCACATATATCACCCATACCTGCGCCTGAGCCACCTTCGCTGCCGCTTGTGTCATTCTTATGCGATTGAGAATCTAATACACATCCACAATTAGAACAGCCACTATGTTCGGCTCCATACATTTGTGGAACTCCTCGGCCAATTCCGCCTGCAGAATCTTCACCAAAATCATTTGATACTACTGGTAGTCCGACACCAAGGGCATCTTCGCCACCAACTTGTTCAAAATACATTGGATTAACTTCTGTTTCAGCACTACCATACCATTGTGGAACTCCTTGTCCACTAACAATAGCGGAGTTTGTTCCGTAAGCATTTGCTGGTGCAAGTATATCTACTCCAGCATCAGGCATCATAACAAAGTTGTCATCAGATCCCGGGGTTTCTGAAGAGTAATGAATCATGTGGTCGTAATCCCCACCTGCTTGTCCAAAGGCTTGAGTAGTCATAACTTGACGCATTTCATCACCCATTGGAACTTCTTGATTAAGTGGAACTGCTTCTTCTGCACCATAGTTATCGGATTGCTTTGAAGCACGGGCAGCATTACGAGCCTTCATACGTGCTTTGGCACTTAGACGATGACTAAGTGTTGCTGACTTAGGTCCCATCTTATGAGTTTTTTGTTCTTTTGCTCCTCTATCTCCCTCGGCAGCAATAAATGTATCTTGTGGAGTATATCCACCTTCTACACCACTTGGATCATATTGAACATCAACATCACTATACAATGCTGCTGGTGGGTTTGCTGAATATGGGTCTGAAACCATTAGTGCAACAGACGCTGGTGTCATTTCTGGTTCTGCTGAAAATCCTTGTGATTGTGGGTTTTCTGCCATTGGTCTTGACTCTTCATATGCTGATGGAACTGGTAATACATCAGTAGGGCTAACAAACTCTGCTGCCTTTAGATTAATTACATCACCAATTTCAGATTCCAATTTGTTAATAGTATCCAAAATATCTTTTTCCCCATAGATAAATTGCTTAATAGTGAATGTGCCGGGGGTTGTATTACCTCCAACGGTTTCTAACTGTGTCATATCTGAAGCCGCTGGGTCAGCAGCCCTCATAGTAATAGTATCAGTTCCGTCTGTTACAACATAGGGTGGACTTTGGCCACCACTAATATATGTTCTCATTTCAACCAATCCTTGACGGTTTGGTCCACGAACTTTTACAGTTGTTCCCTCATCTCTAATAGCAAGGGGGGTATAACCGTGATTGTCTACACGAGACTTATGGTAAAATAGAGCACAACGATAAAGTTGATTACGAACCTCATCAGACAAACCATCATATTGATTCTTCTTTAGAGTCCATACATTATCATAGAAGTTTAAAGTATCATTTTTTGATGAAGGATCAAATCCCCAATAATCTTGGGATAGGATATAAACACGTTCTCGGGATTCTGCCATAACTAATACTCTCCATCTTAACTATTTATAGTTTACCTAAACTCTCCTTAATTGGAGTTCGAACCCGCCACTCGATGGAATGGCTTGAACCATGGTATCACTGTGACGCAATATAGTGTGACTGCGACTCCATTCTTCCAGTGATTTAGTAGTTCCATCTGGACCAACATAAGAAGAATTGACTGCAGGATCTAATGATAGTTTGCCCATACGCCCATTATAATTTTCTTCACCAGATTCTCTTGAAAGGCTACCAAATCGGTTAGCACCTTGCTTTGGTGTATCACTAACAATAAATGGTGCATCTACTAAAGAAACCATATATGGCATATCTACAAATGCTTCTGGTGGTGGCTTTGGAACTCCCAAAGCACGAGGAGAATTATTATATACTCCAACGCCCGGGGTTTGTGAAATAGGGACTGTTGGATGCACTAATTTAATGTTAGAAGGTGTTTGACCAGTAGAAGTTCTATATGGTGCTTGGCCGGGTGCCTCGGAACCAAAAGAACGATGTCCGGGCATTTCAGAAGCCAACTCTTTAGGAACATATTCTTGCATAGGGTGGGTTCTACGGTTAATATCATTCATTAGATAGGACTCTTCTGCTGCTTGTGCAACTAAATCTTCATCACTGTATCCAATATCATAAGGATTGTTGTAAATAACTTGAGCGTCTATAACTCCCGGACCCCATGGTGCATCATTAGCAACCATAGTAGTGTGTTCTAAGTCAAGGAATTGGTAACCCATGAATGCTTCAGTTAAACCAACTGGAATAGTGTCCAGAGTTTGGCCACTACGTTCTATTTGCATTTCTTCATAATCAGCAGCAGTATATCCTGCAGCATTAAATACAGTTCCCAAACTGGTTGAGCGCAAAGCATATCCAATTCCAACAATGGATGCAACTCCGGCAAAGAAATAACCTAATGGACCTAATCGCATGGTATCAATTCATCCTCCCGACTATTTATAGTTTGGTGTGAGTGACTCCAAAAGTTCCAATGCCTCTTCAATTTGTTGTTGTAAATAATTCAAGTTTCTTGAATGTTGATTGTCATTACTACGGAGTAAACTACCAACACTACGTCTCATATCTACTATTTTATTATGTGATGAAACTTCAGCCGAAGGATAATATAATTTAGTTATTCCTCGTGAGCCTCTGCCAGCAATGTCTACACCCAAGCCCTTACAAGTAGAACAAACTCTAATTTTAGCATCGCTATCAGATCCACCTGCTCCATCACACTTTGAACAAAGTTCAATTGCTAATGTTGGTAATTCGGGGTTAAATCCTAATTCTTTAGTTAATTTGATGAACTTATGGAAATCATACTCTTTTGGTAATACACTTTTGCGACGGTTTAAATCCCCAGATCCTATCCTTGATACTTCTGGTTGTGTCATCCTAACGGAATCAATAATTTGGAATGCTTTATCTATATCTACCAAACCATTTTCTAAATATTTGCTTACTTCTGGATTAAAACTATTATATGCATTCATGATAGTAGACCATTTTTCATAATATTTATTCCTATCTTCAACACCTTGATAATATTTAGAGAAAAACTGTGTCCAAAAACCAAGAACTTCTGGATATGTTGGTAATGAGGCTCTCCTATACATTATTAAATCATTATAACTACTTCCCAAGGAACTATGTGGTGGAGATGGTGACCCATCTGCAATCCAATCATGCAAACTATATCCTTCAATAAACTTCTCTTCTAATTTGTCTTTCCTTTTCTGCATTGAATGTGGATTCTGTAAAGCAGCAATTTTAATTCGGGTTGTCCAAGGAGGTGTAGGATAATTAGTAGACCTTATACGAGTGGATGGCCACATATTAGTTATGTTCCGACGATGTGCATTATAACCCCAACTTGGCATATTATGTTTAACCCAATATAAA
>TARA_R110002167_G_scaffold70273_2_pt1 | contig 14808 bp, 14 predicted proteins | sample TARA_R110002167 | Tara Oceans TARA_R110002167 (sample SAMEA4398238) | marine metagenome | biome: Polar Biome; feature: [MES] marine water layer (ENVO:01000295) within the mesopelagic zone...; material: water (ENVO:00002006), including particulate matter (ENVO:01000060) such as...... | reverse complement strand
GTGCCCGCGACCGAGATGGAGCAATACAATGCGTTTGGAAAGCTGGCCCAGACTGGCCGGACGGTGGACGAGATTGCCGGGCACTTCGGGGTCACGGAGTTGAAAGTCCGGCGCATCCTTGCGCTCGCCAATCTATCCGGCCCGATCCGCGCGCTTTATGCCAAAGACGAGATCGACCCGGAGACGATCCGCGCGCTCACGCTCGCCACAAAGGACCAGCAGGCCGAGTGGCTAGCCCTGTTCAGGAGCGAGACGGAACGCGCGCCCATGGGCCGCGCCTGCAAGGCATGGATCACGGGCGGAGCCATCATCACGACGGACAAGGCGCTGTTTGATCTGGCGACCTATGACGGCCGGATCACGACTGACCTGTTCGGAGAGACAGGCGTGTTTGCCGATGCCGACGCGTTCTGGAAAGCCCAATCGGCAGCGCTCGCAGCCAAGGTCGAGACCTATATAGAGGCCGGTTGGCGCAACGTGGAGGTTCTCGAACGCGGGATGTATTTTGCCAGCTGGGAGCATGTGAAACGCGCCCGCACCAAGGGCGGCAGCGTCATTGTCGAAGTCCGCCATGATGGCACCGTGACCTTCCATGAGGGCTACATTACGCAGGCCGAAGCCCGAAAATTGGAGAAGCGCGCAAGGCCGGGCGGCGATGCGGAGGCGACCGAGACCAAGCCTGAAATGTCCGGGCCACTGGCACAGTATATCGGCTTGCACCGCCATGGCGCAGCCCGCGCGACATTGCTTTCCCACCCAGGAATCGCCCTCCGGCTGACGGTGGCTCATGCTATTGTCGGGTCCGCCCTGTGGACTGTCAGGCGGCACGAATTCCTTGCCCGAAAGGAAGACATTCAGGCCAGCGTGGATGGCTCCCGTGCCACCGCCGAGATGAACGCTGCCGGGGACCATGTGCACCGCTTGTTTGAAGCCCACGGGCTCGCATCCCTGCGCGCAAATGGCGACGCCTATCACCTTAGCGAAGTCTTTGCAGCATTGCTCGGAATGGATGATACAGAAACCCTCAACGTACTTGCCTTTGTGATGGCTGACACGATGGAAGCGGGTGGTCCGATTGTGGAAGCCGTTGCCGTCGCCACCGAAACCGATATGGTCGCCTACTGGAAACCGGAACCTGTCTTCCTTGATCTCGTCCGCGACAAGCGCGCCATCAATGCCATGGTGGCCGACATCGCGTCTCCATCGACGGCGAAAGCATCGCTCACGGACACGGGCAAGGCCCAGAAGGAACTGATCTGGAACCGGATCATTGGCGAAGGGTGTGAGGCCAGTCCCGACTGGCGTCCGGGATGGATGCAGGTCCCGCCAACACGCATTGTGACAAATGCGGGATCGCAGCCAGCAGATGCATGGGCACGGATCGCCTGCCTGTTTACGTCAGACGAGGACGACGTTTCTCCCGAAAACCAGCCTGTCGCAGAGCAAGAGGTCGCCTGAGAGATTGCGGTCTTTATGTCCGTGGAAGCAGAAGCCGTCCGGCAGTATGTCGGGCGGCTTTTCCACATGCTTTTACCAGACGACTACGCACCCGCGCGGTTCAGATCAAACCAGATGCGCCTCCAAAAAATCACCGGTCTGTGGGTTTCTTATGGCCTCCGAATGCGATTGCCAAAGCGGTCTGTTCCGCTTCTCCGCTTGCCTCGGAAAAACACCCTGTTCCCGTCTGTTGCCGTGTGACCTGGACGACACGAAACGGTCCTGAAACCGGACATTCCCACGAATTTCCCCGCCGCTGTGCGGCTCCTCGCGAGACAAATTCGTGCGCCTGTCCGGTGCTCCGCTCTGCTGCGCCCTTGCAGGTTCAGACCCGCTCCGCGCCGTCCGGGCGGTCCGGCGTCGACGGGGACACGGTGTCCTTCGAAGACAGCCACGGAAACGAAAAGGAGACCCCCATGGCAAACGCACTCGGATATGTCAGCGAAACCAAGACCGGCTTCGAAGGCGCCCTCGCAATGATGAACCTCTCAGCCGCCATCCGCATCGAAAAGAACGCGGAAAAAGCCGAAGATGCCCAGCCGGACTACCGCATCTTCGCCGGTGAAACCGCGACTGAAATCGGCGGCGGCTGGATGCGCAAGGCAAAGTCCTCGGGACGCGAATATGTCTCGCTGACCCTCGCAGATCCGCAGATCGGCCCGCGCCGTATCTACGCGAACCTCGCACCGGTCAAGGGTAAGAAAGGCCGCCACGTGATCCTTTGGAACCCCAGGGACTAAGGCCCCGCTGAGATCACCAGACTGGCCGCTCCGGAGAGATCTCCGGAGCGGCTTTGCCTATGCGCCCGTCGCTTCAAGGTCTGTTGGCGCTCACGCCTGTAGGAAGCGATGCGCTGTACGCATGGTTAAGCAGGGTTTCGCAGATGATCGGCATATCTTCGCGACTCCCGATTAGGATCATCCCTTGTTTTCCTGACGCCGGGAGCCGTCCGCGAAGGCCCGGACCTGGCATCAGGAAAGCGTTTCATCATGCAGACCGACGGCATTGGCGAAAGCCCGTTCCTGACCACAAAGGAAGCGGCACGGTTCCTTCGCGTGTCAGAAAGAACGCTCCAGAACTGGCGCTACGCCAGTCTCGGTCCGGTCTACCGAAAGCATGTCGGTGTTGTCGTCTATCATGTCGATGACCTTCTCCGTTTTTCAGCGTCCAGCCACCGCCCAGGAGACGCGAAAAATGGCTATTGATCTGACGCTTGTTTCACTTGTGGAGGATCAAAATGGCCTGACCGAACGCCTGCTCTTTGGTGCGCCGCGCATGATCCGGAACACCTGCGATCACAGGCAGATGGCCGCCTTCTTTCCGGGCGATGTGTTCGGATATGAGCGCAGGCGCACCACGTTTCGAGCTGCCGCGGACTGGCAATTATTTATCATCCGGGCCGGATCATCAGGTGACCGGATCAGCCGAGTTTCAGGCATAAAGCCGGGCGGCATCCTGTTCCTCTCTGCGCTCCATTCCCATCATGCGAAGCGCGCTTTCGAGGCGATCAATGCCCTATCCGAGCGCACCGATCCAACCACCATCTCCGCCGCCTTCTGGCAACGCCTGTCCACGCAATTGCAGGCCGGACTGCAGGTTGAACAGCTTCTTGAACGAGAGGTCTGGTGATGGATAAGGACCGCGCGAGACCGCTTGCCTTGGCTGCCCTTGGAGCAGGGATTCTCTGGGCGGGATTTGTACTGAAACCGGCGCCGAGACTGCTCTACAATCCGAGTGTAAGTGCAGCGATTGGCTGGTACATAGTGGAGCCGCTCAAGGTGGCCAAACGCGGTGATCTTGTGGCATCCCGCCTGCCTGGACACGCCGAAAGCCTGGCCTCAACGCGTGGATACCTGCCGGCGGGCGTGCCGGTCATCAAGACCGTCTGGGCCGTTGCGGGCGATAGGGTTTGTGTGGATGCCGGCGTATTGACCGTTGCTGGCCAGCCGCCCCTGCCCCTGCTTGGACAGGACCGGTCCGGTCGGCCCCTGCCCGTCTGGACCCAAGGCTGCACATCCCTTCGCCTGGGTGAAATCCTTCTCATTTCGAATGAGACCCCGGAATCCTTTGACAGCCGGTATTTTGGCCCCGTGAGCCTGTCGCGTGTCATCGGGAAGGTTGTGTTTCTTGGAGATAAGCCCTGGCACACCATTGACGAGAGTGGGACATCGGATTGGGAGGGTGGCGATTGCAAGATAAAAGCGCATGGAGCCAATCGGGGTCTACTCCCTTGTCTGCACATCTCTTTTTATGGCTCTACGCGGGACTTTGCAGAGCCGGGATTTGAGACGAACCCCAATGAATGCAGCAGGATGGCATGGTTCCATTCGCAATTTGAGGTGGATTCAGCGCCTTCGGTGCCCAAATGAGCACATTCGGCGATGATCCATTCACCCCGCGTCCTGGCAGGATTCGCTCTGGTGGATCAGGGGGACGCGCGAAGACGTATCTCTCGCGAATGACCAAGGCGCTGTCTGCGTCGGGCGGTGCCCGGCGGTCCGGATTATCTCGGCGTCCATCCCCTGCCCTGCGTGGCGGTCGGAGGCGCGTCATCGTCAAGGCACGTATCGTTCGCATGTCCGTTTCGAGCGCAGCGGCGCTGATGGCACATATGGCTTACATCAAGCGCGATACAGCCCTGTCGGAGAAGGATCGCGGACAGCTGTTCGACCGGGACAGTGAAGATGCTGGCACGAAGGAATTTGTCGATGCGGTGTCGGAGGACCGGCACCATTTCCGATTCATTATCTCGCCCGAGGACGGGATGGAAATGGCGGACCTCAAACCCTTCGTGCGGGACCTAGTAGGGCAGATGGAAATGGACCTTGAGACAAGGCTCGAATGGGTCGGCGCGATCCACCATGATACAGGCCGGCCGCACGCCCATCTGATCATCCGTGGCAAGCGGGAGGATGGGAGGGATCTCGTCATGCCGCGTGAATATATCTCGCACGGGATTCGGGAGCGTGCAGAGGATCTTGTGACACTTGAGCTTGGACCTGAAACGCCTCTCGAACAGGAGCGGAAACTCCATGCCGAGGCGACCGCTGAACGGCTGACCCGGATCGATCAACTCCTGGACCGGCAGGCGGGCGAGGATCACCTGCTCGAAATGAAGGACAGCCCGGCGAGATACCGTACCCTGCATGCGGCGCGATTACGGACGCTGGAGCGGCTCGGCCTTGCGGAGAAATTGGGCTCCGCGCGGTGGCAGCTTGATGCGAAGTTCAAGGCCACGCTGAAGTCACTCGGTGAGCGCGGCGACATCATCAAGACGATGAACCGGGCGCTAGCTGGAACGAGCGGTCGACACCTCGACGCCGATGCAATCTTTGACCGGTCTGATCCGGAAGGCCGGAAGGTGACAGGCTCAGTCCTTCAAATGGGTGTGACGGGCGAGTCGCATGACCGGGCTTATGCGATCATTGACGGGCTGGATGGGCGGGCTGTTTATGCCGAGCTGGGTGGTGCGGAGCAACTTGCCGAGATCAGGCGCGGCGCGATCGTGACGCTGTCGCCGCCAGACCTCCAGCCGAAGCCTTCAGACGTCACGATCGACCGGATCGCGCGCAATCATGGCGGGACATATTCTGCGGGATTGCACCAGGCCAACGACCCGCGCGCCTCGCCCGAATTTATCGCGGCGCATGTGCGGCGGCTCGAGGCGCTCCGACGGCAGGGGCATGTCGAACGGTCTGCTGACGCGAACTGGACCGTTCCGGAGAACTATCTGGCGAAAGTACGCGTCTACGAGCGAAGCCAGACGCGATCCAGGTCGATAGCGATGTTGGTGCATAGTGAGATGGGGCTTGCAGAGCAGACACATGCGCTTGGCGTGACCTGGCTGGACGAAGCGCCCGCGCCGGCCGGCGTCCCGCTGGGGTTCGGGCGAGAGGTGGCGGATGCACAGATCAAGCGGCATCTATTCCTGGCCGAGATCGGGATTGCCGCGAATGACGGGAAGGCGCTGACACAGGCACAGAAATCGGAACTGCTCAGGCGGGACCTGGCGCAAGCGGGCCGGAAGCTAAGTGAGGAGATCGGGAAGCCATATTCTCCGGCACCGACGCGGGGGCATGTGGACGGAATTTATCGGGAGCCGGTGTCTCGGGTCAGCGGGAAGTTTGCAGTGATTGAGCGAGCAAGGGATTTTGCGATTGTGCCATGGCGGAATGTGCTGGAGCGCAGTCGCGGGATGAGCGTTTCAGGGATGATGCGGGGTGGGTCGGTTTCGTGGAAACTGGGGCGCGGGCTTGGTGGACCGGACTAGTTTTCTTCGTCCGCCTTGGGTGTGGAAAAATAATTCTAAGAGTGAATGACGAATGAGCGCTTCCCAATTCCCCCAATGATTGATTTATTACGCTTGGGAAACAATTGGGGACGTTGGGCAAGCCATGGCTGATGGAACAGTCTTCGCGGCAATTGACGAAAGCGTTGAGATTCAACCCAAACCGTCACGCGCGGTTCGACTATTTGGGGCATGGCTCATTACTCAGCGTGCGGGCCAGCTCACGATCTGGGCAACGAGCGCTTTCCTCACCTTGGTCGCGGTGATGACATGGCAGGTCTTTGCCCCCGGAATCCTTACAGAACCCGTTTCCAGGGTCCTGTTTGTTGGAGCAAGTGCGTTCCTATGGCTGCCCGTCCTGCTTCTCCTCCTGGACTCGCCCGACAATCTCAAAAAGGGTCCGAAGCTCAGACTACCGGTCGCCTGCCTGATACTGCTTTCGGCATTGGCCGCCATCAGCATTGTTGATCGCACGCTTGACCTCCACTGGCTTGCCCCCGCGGGCAATGAGACCGCAATGAGCATCGCTGTGAAAGCGGTGTTCTTCACATTCTTTCTGATCTCTTTCATCCCGCTCGTTTGGAACGCGGTGAATTTCGCCCGTCACGACTTGGCGGAGAGCCGCGAAACCATGCCAACGGACAGCAAAGCGCAAACAGAAAAGTCGGACCGGGACCAGGACGCCGAAGCGATGAGTGCCCTGCTCGGCACTTTGATCGTCTTTGGTATAGGAGGCCTCGCCATTAGCGCTGGCCAGCTTGGTGAGGCGCTCAGCTTTCCAAACAGTTTCGGCCTGATCCTGTGTGCGGTCATTGTCGGTATATTTGCGATGGTAGTGTTCATCGACACGATCTCTGAATGGCCAATCGTTCGTTTCGCTGCAAGAGTGTTCAAAGGTCTCGCTCGTTTTCTTTGGCCGCTCGCTCAGTTCTACGACTGGATCGACTCTGGCCTCGTTCGCGTTGGTGCGAATATCTGCGGAATGGGGCACAGAAGCACGTCAGCGCGGTACGCGATCCTGGCAGGCCAATTGACTTGTCTCGCCCTGCTAGGTTGGTGGTTACCCGCTCCCTACGGCCTCCTGCCTTGCTTTGTCGCCTTTGTGCTTGCGGTTTCTGTTTCGCGCTTGTGGAGCTGGGTGGAAGAAGATCGCTCTCTTGCTGCGATGACGGAGTACCGCCAGGCATCACCCTACCGCATCGGGTTCAGGGAAGACTTCCGCGACGAAACCCTCCTCGGCTTCATATTCGTATTCGCCCTAGTGCCGATCGCGATGATGCAGGCGCATACCGGCGACGTATTTGGCCCGGAGCTATTCAAGAATGCCGACGACAAAGGATTCGGGTCCTGGATGGGATATTTCGGTATCGAACTCGCCAAAGCAGTGCCCATAGTGGACTGGGCCGAGATCTACAATGTCTCTCCCGGCACAGACCTTATCCAGATGAACGGCACTGCATCGCGCCATTCTGTCTTCCTGGCACGGGTTATGGTCGATCTGGTGCTGATCGCAGCCTTGCTGCAGGCAATCAGCATCACGGGACGCAACCGCCAGCAAAAACGTCTCTATGCAGCGCGACACGTAACGCGGCTCGATTTCTTCGTGGAGCGGCTTGAGATGCGCCGCGCCATCAAGGCTTCCCTCGTCGGAAATGTACCGCCCGGCAGTGATGATATTCCGCTCGAGACCGCTTTGAAACTGTTCGATCTCAAAAAGGGCGTGAACGCGGGCGCTGTGGATTTCCGGCACTATGACGAACACCAGCTCAGCTATCTGTATGGATCACCCGGATTGAATGGTTCAACCAAGGACAGGCTTCTGCGCGCTTTCATTTCCGCCATAGCGCACTATCGCGGAATCCCGCTTGGATCAGCGATTGATCTCACGATTGAGATTGCCGAAGGCGACCGCAGAGAAATGGACATGTTCCGCGCCTTTGATCGCGCAAAGATTGATGACGAGAGCGGTCGTCACAGCATTGAGCCTGGCGACCTTTACCGCATCCTTATAGCAATTCGCTCAACATCGGGACTGAAGGCCTTCAAGTTTGAACTGATCGACATGTATGTGGCGCTTGCTGATCCAGACGAAGGACTGGATAAGATGACGGACCTTGTCGTGGGCAACTCGTCTGATCGATTTCAGTACACTCGCAATTATGCAATGGAGAAGATTGCAGACTTTGCAGACCGGGTGAGATCGACCGCCGCTATCGAACTTGCCGGGGACCGATTGAAGAAGATCGACAAGAAGCAGAGAATTGTCGACAGCCGGATCCTTGCCGAAGCGCTATCGAAACTTCGGAACAAGTGGAAGCGCCTGAAAGCGGAAACCCACGTCACTGATGATGACGATGACGTGTAGTCCATGCACGTCTTTCGACGTGTCTCCTTTCTCGTACTAGGTCTCATTATTTGCAGCCCGGTACTTGCGCATGGTGGCGACCTTGATTCAAAAGGCTGACACCATGGTAGCAAGCGGGGCACATATCATTGCCGTCGATCTGTTTACTCACCTGGCGGATCCTCCTCGCTAGCGGCTCCAAGATCGACGCTCTCCCCGAGCACGACACTCCAATCATCCTACGTCGCAGCGAGGACTATCTAGCTTACTGGTAGTCACGATTTCCCCACAAATCATCGGGGCACGTGAGAGCCCACACACCTCGCTGTGCGGATCGCGCTGATGCCTCTTCGCCCTTATACTGACCAAGGCTATACTTCGGCCAGTCTCGCGCCCACCCTGCGCCGACCATGATGTCACCCAAGTCAGTACCATTTACGCTGCATGTCGCAATGGCGCGGTCATAACGGTCCTCACCGGTTGTAATGCATGTGACAGTTTTGGTGCCGATCTGGTCGGACAGGTACAGGGCGGCTTTCTGGTAGACATTGATGTCACCGCATCGCTTGCCGCGTTCAGGAGAGTCAAAACCAGACAGCCGGATACGTTTACCATGAATCTCGATCGTGTCCCCGTCGACGACTGAGGCGACACCGATGAGCTGGTCAGATCGCGCGTTCGTGGACGTGGCTGGTTCTGGCTCGGCATTCATCTGGCCGCAGGCGGCGAACAGAATGCAAAATGTCGTCAGGATGGCGTTGCGTGTTTTCATTGTTTAAGTTGAACATGATTCACGCGCTTCCGGAACATGGAGCAGGAGCGATATGGGTTGGGATGATGACAAGAGTGGAGACTACGTACCACCACCCGTGCCGAAATGGATTTGGGTCACCGCAGCCTTGATCGCTGCCGGCTTCCTGGCGCTTGTTGTGTTCGTTCCTTGATGCTGGCCTGGCGAGGCGGGAACTGGTCGAGGTAAGAGGCGAAGACGAGTATCTGGTCGGTCGCAAGAACCTGAATCGCTTTTCTGAGTTTACAAGGTGAACCTTTCTACCGCCGGGACGTGAGCTGGAACCGGATCGTGATTTCAGTTCAGATTTTGGCCGCCTACCCCACTGGATTGCGCCGACTGTGCATCAGCGTTTCGAGACGTGTCGCGCCAAGGCCGACGCGTCCGGGGCGCCGTGATCGGCCGTGCGGTGAATCTCGTAGTGGCCAAGCGCCTTAAGGATGTGATCAGTCAGGTCGGACGTCGCCTTGTCTCCCTCAAACGGGAGTTTTGCTGTCAGACCGCGCTTGATGTGCGTCGGTGCTGTGCGGATTGCGACATAGATCGAGGTGCGGACATCTTCCATCTGCACGGCTTACGCCCAGAACATATGAAGAACAATCTTAGTGTTGAGTCATGTTGTGGAAAAAGCCGGTCGCGCAATCGCGACGCTTTGCTACTCGCGGCTGACGAACTTCTCCGTTCCGCTCCTCACAAGCACTTGATATTGCATAATTTTCACTCTGGACGATGAGACGGTGGATGGCCCAGCCTAGGGGTCATGAAACCGAACACGACCCTCTCCTGGCAGATCCTCATTGTCCTCGCCGTCATTGTCCTCGCGGTGTGGACAGCCACCGAGTGGACGGCCTGGCAGCTTGGCTGGTCGGCGCGGCTCGGCGATCCATGGTTTGTCCTGGCAGATTACCCTGTCTATGCGCCCTGGGCCTTCTTCGGCTGGTGGTTCTCGTTTGATGCCTATGCGCCGGACGTGTTCGCACGGGGCGGTCAGATTGCGGCGTCTGGCGGTGTCATTGCGGTGGTCATCGCGGTCGCGGGATCGATCCTGCGGGCGCGCTGGGACAAAAAGGTGACGACGTTTGGCTCGTCGCGCTGGGCGCTCAAAGGTGACATGCGCAAGGCCGGGTTGCTCGAACCTGCCGGTGTGTTCCTGGGTCAGGCGACGGGATCCTACCTGCGCCATGACGGACCCGATCATGTCATGGCCTTTGCGCCGACAAGGTCCGGCAAGGGCGTTGGCCTTGTCGTACCGACTTTGCTGTCGTGGACGCACTCGGCCGTGGTGCACGACATCAAGGGAGAAAACTGGCAGCTGACATCTGGCTGGCGCTCCTGCTTTTCTGACTGCGTGCGGTTTGATCCGACAGACAAGGGCTCGGCGCACTTCAACCCGCTGATGGAAGTCCGCCGCGGCGACTGCGAAGTGCGCGATGTCCAGAACATTGCCGATATCCTGGTTGACCCCGAAGGCATGCTGGAACGCTGGAGCCATTGGGAGAAGACCGCCCATTCCCTGCTCGTCGGCGCCATCCTCCATGTCCTCTATGCCGAGCGCGAGAAGACACTCGCGCGGGTTGCAAGCTTCCTGTCGGATCCCGACCGCACCTTCCGCGCCACGCTCACGATCATGATGCGCACGAACCATGTCGGCACCGCTGAGGCTCCATTGGTCCATCCCGTGATTGCGCAATGCGCCCGCGAGCTGATGAACAAATCCGAGAATGAACTCTCCGGCGTCCTCTCCACAGCCATGAGCTTCCTGTCCCTCTATCGCGATCCCGTCGTGGCCGAAGTGACCTCACGTTGCGACTTCCGGATTGCGGACCTGGTCGAAGGCAAGCGCCCGCTGTCGCTGTTCCTGGTCGTGCCGCCCTCGGACCTCTCCCGGACCAAACCCCTGATCCGGTTGATCCTCAACCAGGTCGGGCGGCGGCTCACCGAGCATCTGGATGTGGAAGCATCTTCGTCGCGCAAACAGGTCTTGTTCCTGCTGGACGAGTTCCCTGCCCTCGGCCGGCTCGACTTCTTCGAAAGTGCGCTGGCCTATATGGCAGGCTATGGCCTCAAAGCCTTCCTGATCGCGCAATCCCTGAACCAGATCGAGAAAGCCTATGGTCCATCGAACGCCATATTGGACAATTGTCATGTGCGGGTGGCGTTTGCGACCAATGACGAGCGCACGGCCAAGAGAATTTCGGATGCGCTCGGGACCAAGACGGAACAGCGCGCGATGAAGAATTATGCTGGCCATCGGCTGGCGCCCTGGCTCTCGCACAAGATGGTATCGCGCCAGGAAACCGCCCGGCAATTGCTGACGCCCGGCGAAGTCATGCAGCTGCCATCGTCTGAAGAACTGGTCCTCGTTGCAGGTTGCCCGCCGATCCGGGCGAAGAAGCTGCGCTACTATGCCGATCGCAATTTCACCTCACGCCTCATGAAGCCGCCCCGGGATGGTGAGGCCCTGCCCGAAGCTCGCCTGGATGACTGGGGTCAGCATATCCGGACCCTGCATGAAGGCCTGATGGTGCCACCGGTGTCGGACGACTCGGATGAAGGCGGTCCGGGCTTTGGAAGCGCAGGCGCTCCAGTCCAATCTCCCGGGCCAAAGGGACCCCGGACGCCCGGGCCGGCCCGCGCGTCCCGGCCTCGCCAGCCACTCCAGCAGGGACTGTTCGATGCGATCCAGATTGCGGACGGACTGGAACAGACGACCGGGATTGACCTGACTGGACGGGGCAACAAATGAAGCCGCGCATCCAACCCTATATCTCTGCAGGAAATCTCGTTCGGCTCCGGGCCATGGCGAAAAGACCGGGTCTGTCGGAAAGCAAAATTGTCGACCGGGCGCTGGCGGCCTTCTTTGCGGGCGACACGGACGACCAGCGGGACGCCGCCATCACGCGGCGGCTTGATCGGTTAACCCGCCAGTTCGGACGGCTCGAACGCCACCACCTGATCCTCGGCGAGACGGTCTCGACTTATGTCCGCTATTTTCTGACCGTGACGCCGCCGGTGCCGGCCGACCAGCTCGATGCGGCGCGGGCCAAGGGTGACCTAAAGTTCGATTTCTTTGTTCGTCAGGTGGCCGAAAGCGTGCGCTCCGGCGACAGGATCCTGCAAAATGCCATCGAGGAGTTCGTTGCTGCGCCGTCCGACTTTGTCAGCGAAGCCGAGCTCGACCGGCTTGGCGTGCGGAGCGGGATCGATGCGTGAAGCCCAGAGCCTCATCCGCACCAGCGACATGCTGGCCACCGCGTTCGGGCCCGTCATCATGGCGGCGCTTGCCGACGCCCAGGTCGTCGAGATCATGGTCAACCCCGATGGCCGGCTCTGGATCGAACGGCATGGCGCGGGGCGTACTGCCTGCGGCGCGGTGTTGGCACCGGCCCAGGTCGAGCGCGTGATCCGGCTGGTCGCGACCCATATGCGGCGTGACGTGACGGCGAACGCGCCACTTGTGTCCGCCGAGCTGCCCATAGGCGGGGAGCGGTTCGAAGGTGTCCTGCCGCCGGTGGCACCGGGACCCTGTTTCTCGATCCGCAAACCGGCCGGAAGCGTCATCCGCCTTGATGAATATGTCGCCTCCGGTGTGATGAGCGGCCACCATGCCGATGCGCTGCGGCGCGCCGTTCTTGAACGGCAGAACATATTGATCGTCGGCGGCACGGGATCGGGCAAGACAACACTCGCCAATGCGCTCCTTGCCGAAATGGCCGAGACCGGCGACCGGCTGGTCATCCTGGAAGATACGCGCGAGCTCGCCTGCGGCGCACCGGATGTCGTGCAACTGCGCACGCAGCCAGGATCGGTCTCCCTGTCTGACCTTGTGCGCTCGACCCTGCGGCTCAGGCCCGACCGTATCGTGATTGGCGAAGTGCGGGGGCCTGAAGCCCTCGACATGCTGAAGGCCTGGAATACCGGCCATCCGGGCGGGATCGCGACCCTGCACGCAAACTCTGCGCTGGCGGGTCTTTCCCGACTCGAACAGCTGGTCGGCGAGGCGGCCGTGAACGTGCCACATGATCTCATTTCTGAGACGATAGACAGTGTCGTGTTCATCGCGCGCCAACATGGGTCTCGCCGGGTCGAGACCGTCGCCTCGCTCTGCGGGCTCGGTCGGCATGGTTATGACCTTCGCCCGATTGTGCCCGACCTACAGCTCGTCCTGCCGAACCTGCCGTCGCTCCAGCCTTCTGCACTCCACCACTGAAAGGAACACGACCGATGAACCGAGATATGGGCAAAGCCCTCAGCCTGACAGCGCTCATCATTGTCCTTGTCCTGCCAGCCCATGCGGCGGGCTCCGGCATGCCCTGGGAAGCGCCGCTGCAATCGATCCTTGAATCCATCGAGGGCCCGGTCGCCAAGATCCTCGCCACGATCGTGATCATCCTGACAGGGCTTGGCCTCGCGTTCGGGGAAAGCGGCGGGGGCATGCGCAAACTCCTGCAGATCGTGTTCGGCCTGTCGATCGCGTTTGCGGCCACTTCGTTCTTCCTTTCCTTCTTCTCGTTCGGCGGCGGGGCGACGCTCTGATGGCTGGCCGTTCGTCCCTCCCTGAAGGCTATGTGACGCCGGTCCACCGCGCGCTCACCGAGCCGATCCTGATCGCGGGTGCGCCGCGCATGGCGACCATCGTGAACGGCACGCTCGCCGCAGCGCTTGGGCTCGGTCTCCAGCTCTGGATTGTGGGGCTCGCCTATTGGCTGATCGCGCATGGGCTCTGCGTCTTTGCGGCGCGGCGTGATCCGCAATTTGTCGACGTGCTGATCCGGCACGTCCGCCACAAGGGGTATCTCGCATGCTGAACCTCCGTGAATACCGCGCCCGCCCGGCACGCCTTGCCGACCATCTGAAATGGGCCGCCCTCGTCGCGCCCGGCATTGTCCTCAACAAGGATGGCAGCCTGCAGCGGACGATTGCCTATCGCGGCCCCGACCTTGAAAGCGCGACGCCGGAAGAACTGGTCTCCATCTCTGCCCGGATGAATAATCTGCTGATGCGGTTCGGGTCCGGATGGGCGCTCTGGTTCGAAGCAGACCGGCGGGATTCGACCTCGTATCCGGACAACAGCTGGCGTGATCCGGCCGCCTGGCTGGTCGACGCGGAACGCCGCGCCCAGTTCGAAGAGGTGGGCCGGCATTTTGAAACCGATTGCTATCTGACCCTCAGCTGGATGCCACCAGCCGACCGGACAGCCCGCGTCGAACAGCTGTTCATCGAAGATCCAGCCGCAGCGCCGCGCAGCTTCTTTGCTGAAAACCTTGACCGGTTCGAAACCGAGACAGTACGGGCGCTGGACCTCATGGCGGACCTTATGCCGGAGGCACGGTTTCTGGATGATGATGAGACGCTGACTTATCTGCATGGATGCATCTCTTTGAAACGGCATCCGGTCCGGGCACCGGACGCGCCGATGTTCCTTGACGGCCTGCTTGCCGACACGGACGTGACCGGTGGGCTCGCCCCCATGCTCGGCGGCGAGACGCTGAAAGTCCTGACGGTGCGCAAGTTCCCGGGGACGAGCGAGCCTTGCCTCCTGGCGGAACTTGACCAGCTCGGGTTCCCGTACCGCTGGGTGACGCGGTTCATACCGCTCGACAAAGCGGACGCGGAGAAGATCCTCAACCGTTACATGCGGGCCTGGCTGGCCAAGCGCCGTTCGCTCGTCTCGTACTTTCGCGAAATCCTGACCGGCGAGGCCGCGACACAGTTCAACACGGACGCCGACAACCAGGCGTCTGAAGTCGACGCCGCCCTTCAGGCGCTTGGCGCAGGCCATGTTGCGTTCGGCTATTACACGGCAACGCTCGTTCTCACTCATGCCGATCCGCTGATTGCCGAAGAACGCATCCGGGCGGCAGAACGCGTCATCAATGCCCGCGGCTT
>TARA_R110002167_G_scaffold68516_1_pt1 | contig 14809 bp, 21 predicted proteins | sample TARA_R110002167 | Tara Oceans TARA_R110002167 (sample SAMEA4398238) | marine metagenome | biome: Polar Biome; feature: [MES] marine water layer (ENVO:01000295) within the mesopelagic zone...; material: water (ENVO:00002006), including particulate matter (ENVO:01000060) such as...... | reverse complement strand
ATTGCAAGCCGTGGGGCCGTCGCTGGTGTAACGGATACCAAAACGGCGGTTGATGGTATTAGTACGATAATAAACGCTTACGGGTTAGAGTCTTCAGAAGCCGAAAGAGTTTCGGACTTACTTTTTACAACGATTAAAAGAGGTAAAACAACTTTTGCGGAACTTAGTCAAAACCTTGGCCAAGTCGTGCCGGTTGCTTCGACTATGGGCGTAAAATTTGAAGAGGTTGCGAGTTCTTTGGCTACTCTAACAAAATCGGGATTAAATACCGCTATGGCTTCGACGTCTTTAAGTGGTGCAATTACTGAAATGGCAAATCCAACAAGTAAGGCTTCTAAATTATTTAAGGAATTGACGGGCGAAACCGCCAAGGCTTCATTGGATACCGAAGGACTTATTGGGACGATTGAAAGATTAGGCCAAGCCAGCGAAGAAAATTTAATAAGTTCTTTCGGAAGGGAAGGGGCTAGGGCTATTTTAATTTTAACCGGTAATATTCAAGTCGCAAAAAACGACCTTGATGCAATGAGTAATTCACTTGGTGCAACTGATTTGGCTTTTCAAAAAATGACAAAAACCTTTGATTTTCAAGCTAATCAATTAAGATCTAATTGGAACGCCGTATTGATCGAGGCTGGTACGAAAATTTTGCCAGCTATAAATTTGGCAATGAAAGGGTTTGTTGCGATTCTTGACGACTTTGGAAAAATAGTTTTAAGCGTTACGGCAACATATATTACTTATAATGCTATAATCTTAACGTCAAACACTACAATGTTAACCGCCGTAAAAGGTTTAAAACTTTATCGTTTGGCGATGGTAATGGTTAATCGTGGAATTTGGAGTACAATCAACTCGGTGAGGGCTTTAAAAGTGGCCCTTGTTTCTTCCGGGGTGGGTGCTTTAGTTCTTGGCCTTGGTTTTTTAATAGAGTATTTAATGAGTAGTTCGGAAAGCACGGAATCATTAAACGATGATTTGGAAATAACAACCGAAAAAGTTTCAAACCTAAACAAAGAAATTAAAAAAATGCGTCCAATGACGGACGTAAACGCCGTAAAACTTCAAATAAATGCTTTAGAAACTCAAATTGCAGTTAATGAAAAGCTATTTGATGTTACCGGGGTAAATGAATACGATAAAACTCAAAAAAAGATTGTTGACAACTTAGCACAACAAAAAACATTATCGAGCATTTTAAGCAAGGAAAACCAAGAAAAAGATAAAAATTTAATTAGGTTAGGCGAAGAACTTGCGGATCTATTGGTTAAGCAATCGAAGCTTGAGTTGGGTAAAGTTGGGATTAGTAAGGAACAACACGAAAGCGACAAAAAGCAACTTGCTATTTTAAAAGAACGTAAGAAATTGCTAGAGTCTTCGGGTAATACTTCAAAAGAAGAAATTGTTCTCCAAAAACGACTTGCGTCCATTATTGCAAAAAGGTCCGGGCAAGAGTTAGAGCATTTAAAAGGCCTAGTTCGTGAAATGGGCAAATATTCAGATCTAACAACTGAGCAACAAATTAAATATCAACAATTTATGACCTCAATTGAAAGAATGGAATCTTCCGCCAAGGAAAAAACCGCAGACCGCTTTGAACGTGAATTTGAACTTGGCCTTAAATCGGAAATTGCATTTATTCAGCACCTTGAAAAGAAAAAACAAGGTCTTAAAGAAATGGATATAACAACCGAAGAAAGAGCGCTCAGAGAAAAAGAAATCGGAGATCAACAACTCCAATTGGCAATGGAAAGATTTGGGGCTTTAAGAGGTGGGTTTAAAAGCTTTTTAAAACAAGAGTTAATTGATTTTATCACGGCTCAACAATTAAAGCTTTTGGGTCGTTTAGCTGAAATTATGGCAACCGGTGGGGCAACTTTAGGGGCCTCGCTTGCGGTATCTTTGCCACTTTATGGGACCGGTTTGGCCTTGCTTGAAAAAGCAAAAGGAAAAGTTCAAGCATTCGCAAAGGGGGGCCTAGTTGAAAGCGCAACGCTGGGGCTTGTTGGTGAAGCTGGTCCCGAAATTGTAGCACCTCAAAAAGATTTCCAGCATTATATAAAAAACGATTTGACTCCAATGATAAAGCAAAATTTGGGGATTGATGTAAGCGGAAAAGTTTCCGGATATGAACAAGGACTTGGGCAAAAACTAGATAAATTAATTGATTTGCAAAAAAGCCCTAGGACAATAATACGGGGTGACGATATTGTCCAAATTAACGACAATAATAGCCGGGGCCGATTCTAATGGGCGACGCCTCAAAAATTAGAATTCTATACGCAAAAAAAACGGAATCAACGCCCGTTTTTAGCGATATTACTAGGCTGGTTTCAATTAATTCTTTTCCGGAATTCTTTGAAAAAAGTTTAAAAGGAAAGGGGTGGTTTGATTTTGAGGTAAAAAGCTTTTCTTTTAGGGTTTTAGTTACGGACTTTGATAGTATCCCGAAAAGGCTGGATTGGGTTCAAATCTATTCTTTAGCTGATAACTCTTTATTAATGGACGGCTTTATCGATGAAATGAAAGACGAACTAGCTGAAGACCCTCAATTCACTATTTTCCCAAAATCATTACTTTTAAAGGATACTATTATCGGAGAGGTTGAAGAAAGCGCAGAGGAAAGCGAACAAAATTTTACTTATGATTCGGGGGCAACCTTGCCACTTTGGGAATTAGTTCAAGATATAGCAAATAAAACAAATATAAAAGCCGGTACGAACTTCACGGCAACCGAACAAAGCGTCCCAATTATTGAATCTACTAATAAAAACTTTTTTGGAAACTTGTTTGATAAAATAAGAAAATGGGATTTTATTTATAGAGTTTTAGAATTTTTACTTCCCGGTATGAACTTAAGCGATACTTTTCGAATTTTTAGAAAATCCGACTCAAGCCAGCCAAGCGGTTATTCTTATTTCGCAATAAAAAAAGATGCTGGATTTTTACAAAAAACTTGGTTTTCGCAAGGGCAATTTTTAGACTTCTCATTTAGTTGGGGTTTCTATCTCGGTTGGCCTTTTAATAGATCAATTGGTTTTTCTATTAACTTAGAGGTCCCATCTAGAGATTATAGATTTCCGACCCTAATGGCTAGGGGTTACGTTTATAATTTAATCGCTGGCGGTTATGGTGACAATGGCCAAGAAAATGCGGTTTATGAGTGGTTTCCCTTGTTTCCTTGGGGTGATGGACCCCCAAGCTTTTCGCAATATGGTGAGGAATATAATGGATGGAATTCCCAAAATATTAGCGAGCAAAAAGCAAGTAAATTTTTAGACGAAGAAGGTTACACAAATCCGACGGCGGTCGTTTCGTTTGATTACGACGCAAATAATAGTTATGCAATAATCGGCGGTAAACCTAGGAAATTTGATTTATCACCTTGGTATTTTCTTGCATCTTTTGAAACTCCTTTTGATAATTATTATAGGGTAACGTATAAAAACGCAACGGCGAGCGAAATGCTAAGGGATTTGTCGGTTGTTAGTAATCGTTTTTTTTATGTTGATGACAATGGCCTTATTTATATGACCCCAAGAAATAATGACGGGGCCGATAAAAATATTAAAAGAAAAAATTTAATTACATTAGAGCAAAATACGATTAAAGAAGCGGACCCCAAAGTTGATTTTAACGCATATAAAACAGACGATAAGGGGAAAGTAATAAGTTACGGGGTAAGAGTTAGGGAAAAAGAAAAAACGGCTATTCTAGCATATTATAAGAAATTTTTCCAAGGCCAAAGAGTTGAACGAAAATTTGAAATTTATACCGGTATCGATGACGTCGATATTAATTTAATGGATACGATAATCTTAGACGGCGATGATACTAATAATATTAGCCAATCGTTAATTGGCCGGGTCATTAAAAAAGATATTTCATTTCTTGAACATAAAAAAAGATTTACTTGCGAGGTTGCAAGTGATTTCATAGAAATGGGCGACGAAAGTGGTGGCGATGGTCTTAACATAGATTTACCGGGTGGAGATGAAGGGGGTTCTTTGCCGAATGTTTCAATAACTTCCCCATCTAGCAACTCAACCCACGGGTCCGATGATGATTTTTCGATAAATATAAATTGGAACAATGTAAATTTTACCGGAAACGTTAAAATTATATTAATGCAGATCGCTCCGGGAAATGACTTTTATACGAATTATGAAGTTCTAGCAAGCAATATTTCAAACGTTGGAAATTATAATTTTACGCTGACAAATTTCAGCGGTGACAATATTATTAAAGATAGAAGTTATAGGATTAAAGTAAAAGCAATGGACGGAGAAATTGAAGACATTGTTAGCCCTATTTATTTTAGAAATAATTATAGTAAAGTGGAAGTTTGATAAATATTATAAAAATGATACGGGCCGGAATAAAGAGCGATTTGGTGCAAGTTATTTGTTCCCCGGTTAATTGCTTCTTTGGCTGGTCCGTATTTAAAAAAAGGGTTAATTATGGCTTATAGAGGAATCTCATCACCAGCAATTATTTATTTTAGAAATGACGACCCGGAAGATAGACAAGTTTTATATCTACCAACACCCGACAAAGGTGGAAGATCTGAGGAATATGAAGATATTAGCGATAGATATGAAAATATTAACGGCGAATTAATAACAACTAAACCGAAATGGAGATTTAAGGCGAAATATAATTTTTCCAGCGTCGTAAGCACGCAAATCGACATCTTAGTAAGTTTTAATAATAAAAGTAATGCGGTTACTCTAATCCCTCATAAAGATTTTGCGATGATTAATTACAAGGTTGCAATTAATTCCGTAATTATTAGCGGTCGAAATGGTTTTATTAATAAAGATAGTTTAAATATTGAGTGCGAATCGATTGAACCGATTTATAAAATTCCATCGTTAGACAATATGTTAGGGTGCGCATTACCTTACCGAATTGGATGGCAAACAAATCAATAAAATAACAAAGGAATAAAAGGAGTATAGAAAATGGCACGTTTTTCATTTGCAATATTTGGACAAACAACAAGCGAATTATTAACCAATTTGAATGTAACAATTAAAGATTCTAATAATAGTGTCGTAGCTGGGACCCAAGAAAGTGGGGCTTCGTATACGTTAAACGATAACCAAGACGGGACTTATTACGTTGATAATATGCCCAGCGGAATTTATTCGGTTTTTGTTTCGAATAATCCACAAGACGAATTAACTAATATTTATTTCCCAACTGAAGATATTTCGACCCATATCAACGACGCTACAAAACACCGGGTTATTAATGACTCAAGTGCTTCGGCTCAATCTTTGTTTTCGGCTACAAAAATAAATACTTTATTAACCGGAAAAGCCGACTCAAGCCATAACCATAACGGAGTCTATTCCGTTGTCGCTCATAATCACGAGGGGGTTTATCCGGAAGAGGCTGGCGATGGTATTGCTTTCACAACATCGGGTAATAAATTAGTCGCAAACGTTGATTTTCACGCTGATGACCTCGAAATAGTAAGCGGAAAATTAAGAATAAAACAGAATTTTACTTCATCAAATTATATAAATAGTAGTAACCCAATAAATACAAACTTGGGGGTCTTAGACGCTCAAGTAAAAGGGGTTTACGATCAAGTCGCAAGCATAACCGGGGTTACTTCTTACATTCAATATAGGCAAGTTTATAGCAGTTCAACAATTGCCGGGAGTAGTTCGGGGAATGAAGCGAGCGTTCAACCGGAATTTACAGAAGTTAACAATCATTCAACGTATAAGACAAAGGTCCGTTTTTCGTTTACAAAAAAGGCCGGAGATACTAAGATTGTCGCAAATTTTAAGGGGAAAGGTTCCGGAACTCAAGGATCACCAGCTTAGATAACAATTAAAATAAAGGAAATTAAAAAATGGCTTTAGCAAATAATGGTGCTATTACTGAAAATATCGCATCGACGTCTTACGGGACCGCTCAATTAAATGTTGGTAATGGTACGGCAACAAATGTTTCAACAATATCAACAACCACTTACGCAAATAAGCAAATTGAAGTTGATATTTCAACGCTTGCAAATGGGACTTATGAAGTAGAGTTTGAACTAAAAAGTCAAAATTCTACATCGACGGCGGTCGTTACAAATGTCGTTGTTGAAGTAGCAAGGGAAGTTTAATTTTTTTAAGCACGGCCTCGGCCGTGACTTATCCCGACGGGGCTGAGCCTAATCCTTCGAGGCTTGGCCCCAAATATTAAATATAAGAAAGACTTGCAAAGTCTTATTATAACTTATAAGTTCTTTATGAATTAATCAATCATATAAGGAATTTTATAAATGGAAAATCCGAACAAATCAAACAAGTCTTATGACGTTCGAAAAGTCAAAAAAGGCTTTCAAGTAGTTTATTATTATCCCGGTGGTTTTATATCTGATGGAATACAATCCTCGTTTAATGATGTTTACGAAGGTCTATTTGATAACCTAAAAGACGCCGAACAACTTGCCAACGAATTAGAACATTTTGAGGTAGCTATTAGAGGGGGTAAGTAATGGATGAAGAACAAAAAGATCTACTTATTGAACTTGTTAGGGTGGAAAGAAGGCGGTTAAATTGGCTTAAATATGAATATGCTTATGATAGTAAGGACCAAGCTAAAATTTCGAAAGAAATATCATTATGCGATTCGACTTTAATGTCTTTAATAGATGGCTTATAAAAGAAAATAGCAAGGGACTCAAACCGGGGAAAATATGATTGTTATTTTTCCCGGTACTTGCAAAGAATTATTAAAAGTTATAATTTTAGGTAACTAAAAAAGAAGGTATAAAATGAAAAGAAATTTAAAAATTGGAGATTCTAAATTTTCAAACGTTCAAATTAAAAAGTCTACTTTGACCCGATTGAAAAAGCATCGAGAGCAAACCGGTAAGCCGGCCAACCACGTTGCAGACTTTTCAATAAATAGATATTTAGACGTTTGGGATAAGTCAACAAATTAAATTTATGCCGGTTTTCTTATTATTTAAGGACTTCGCATTTTTTAGATACAAAGAAGGAAGCCGGTTATATTTATAAATAAAAAAAAGAAGGGTATCAAATGAGTGAATTAACAAACGGAGTAAATCCGGAAGACCAAGTAATTGCAGAACGGGAATTTTTAAATCCAATAACGGGCGAAGTAACTATTGCAAATGATTTAGACGCATTAGTAGGCCAATGGAATGCAACAAAAGATTTGATTCGACAAATTTATCAGTTTAAAGATGAACTTGAAAGGGTCATCGTTGATTTTGCTGGAGAAGGTCCAACAAATACAACTTATTTAGAAACCCAAAACGGGACCATAAAAGTAACCCGTAAAAATATTATAAAATATAATAATGAAAAGTTAGAAGAGGCCGTTTTTCTTTTGGGTGACGAAGAGGCTGGAAGGGTCGGGATAAAAAGAACGTTGAAACCTAATTTGACAACCTTAAGAAAATTTTTATCAACAAGACAAACAGACAAAACAACCGAACGGGCTAGGGAATTGATACGGGAATCAATGACGGAACAACCGGCTAAACCTTTAGTTACTTTATCAACAAAATAATCAAATTTTAGGGCTGGTTTTTTTTCTAGCCTTAAATATATAAAGAAGGAATAAAAGAGATGGAAAAATCACAAGATAAAAAAATCGCTGAAAAATTAGCGGATAAATACCTTTTAAAACCAAATTTGCATTGGTGGCGTCATAAGCAGAGCGGTAAGTTTATACTGACCCACGATGCCGTGCAAATAATAGCAGAATCGGAGGATATTACTTTTGACGAACCAAAAGGAAATTGGGACGAGTTACCAAACGTGACTTTGTTGGTTGTCGGAAGAATGGGGGCTAAAATTGAATGGTCTTTTGGTGAATGTAATCCCAAAAACTCATTTAATCCATATCCTTGGGCAATGGCAGAGAAGCGAGCAAAGGACCGGGTCACTCTTAAATTAATCGGTGCTTATAAATTTGGTATAAGTTCAGAAATTGAGGCCGAAGATTTTAGCGTTAAAGATAAAACGTTTCAACCAAAGGATGACGGGAGCGGTTTACCTATTGAAGCCCCAAAACCACCCCAAAAACCCATTATTATTAATAAGGTGGAAGAAGATAAGGAAAAGGATGAGGAGGACGCTATTGCTTTAGAAACAATCAAAGATCTAGACGACTCATTTAAGGAGAAAATAAAAACGGATTATCCTCGTAATAATAATAAGATTTTAGAAAGGGAAAGCTTTCTTCAATTGGAAAAAACCAAATTTTGGTTTAATAAAATCGGGGCCGTTGATGATTTTAATTCTATTTTAATGCTTGCAACGGGTGGGATAACAGATATAAAAGAAGTGAGTAAAAGTTTTCCCGTTGATGAGATTCTTAAACCTTTGCGTGACGCTTATCGCAAGAAAACCGAGGCTTAAGGTGGGGTTACCTTGGTTTCGTTTCTATCACGAATTTGCTGGAGACGCAAAAGTTCAATCGATGGAAGAGAAATTTCAACGGCGTCTAGTAATGTTATTTTGTCTACAATGTGACGACGCCCTTGATAAACTGAAAGATGAGGAAATTGCTTTTTCTTTGCGTATTAGTTTGGGAGAATTAAAGGAATCTTTTTTATTATTTGAAGATAAGGGATTTATTTCTTACGACGATGAAGGTGGGATTCTTCTAGAGAATTGGAATAAAAGACAATATAAAAGCGATAATTCAACGGAACGGGTCCGAAAGTTTAGAGATAAGAAACGGAACGTTACGGAAACACCAAAGAAACGGCGTAATAATACAGATAAAGAAGAAGATAAGAACAGATTAACCAAGGACATAACGGAAAAAATAGTTGATTTATATCATACGAATAATAATAATTTGCCAATCGTACGGATTCCATTATCGAAAATTTCAAGCAGAAATTTAAGAGCAAGGTATAAGGAAAATCCAAATTTCGATTGGGATTCTTATTTTAAAAAAGTTCAATTATCTGATTTTTTAAGCGGTCGAAGTAAGGATTGGAATGCAAATTTTCATTGGTTAGTAAGACCCACAAACTTCGAAAAGGTTATAAATGGCGAATATGATGGTCCAGCCCCGGAGCCGGTTAAATTAGTAAAATATTATTGTCAAGAGTTAACAGAAGATAATAAAAGTTTGCACGGATTTATTGAATTACCGGAAGGTTCCGGAAATAAAAAGGTTTTATTATGCGATGTATGTAAGACGGAGAGGGTAAGGGCTTTTGAGATGAATGGCCTAGTCAATGATAAACGTAAACGGGAAGAAGGAATAATAAAAAACAGAAATAGAGAATCAAAACCGACCCAAAGCATTAAACACCTAATAAAGCGGATTGGTGTCTGATGGGGCTGATAATAGACAATAGCGACCAAATACTTATTGTAAACGGATTAAAAGCGGAACGATCAAGGTGTTACAATGATAAAAATAAGGTCGAAGCGATAAACAAATTATTGCGAAAGATAGGGTTAAAAAAATGGATCCACAACAACCAAACCAACCAAGTAAAAGAATTCGAAGACAAGCCCCAAAAATTTGTTGCAATGCGTCGAGCCTTAAAAAAAGAGGTAAGCGAGGCGGAGCGCAACGATTCAGATGCACAAGTTGCAAAAGATGGCAGACGATAGAAACCCCGGAAGCCCCACCAAATAAAGATTTTTACATCCGAAAGCGTCCAATAAATGCAGAAGCTGGAATTGTTAAAAGGGTTATAGTTACCCCGGATAAGCATTTCCCAATTGCAGATTTACCAGCTATTAGGTGCGTTAAAAAAATTATAGAAAGATCTGACGCCGAAACTTATGTTGACTTGGGCGATACGTTAGAGCATTCCAGCGTATCCCATTGGGAGAGAGCAAGCAAACCAAAGGTCCCTTTGGATTTAGTGATTGAGGACCTTGATAACGAAGCTTTCGAATCAAATCAAGATTGGGATTATTTAGACGAATCACTTGACAAGGCTAATATAAAAGAACGTTATATTACTTTAGGCAATCACGATAATTGGCTAGACAAATTTTTAGTACAACACCCTCATCTAAACAAAATGTATAATTTTGAAAAACTTTATAGGATGAAACAAAGGGGTTACGAAATGGTTCCTTTTGGCGAGTTTCTTAAAATTGGAAAACTCCACTATTACCACGGGCATCACGTTGGCGGTGTAAACCATTCCCGTGCGCATCTTTTGCGTTTTGGGGTTTCTATTATTTATGGTCATCATCATAGTGTTAGCCATTATGAAGTAGGTTTTGCCAATGGTGTAAATTCGGCGACTTCCTTGGGTTGTCTTAAAATGCTGGGCCACGATGCAAATCAATGGCTTAATAATTTAAAACATAGTTGGGGACACGCTTGCGCTTCTGTTGATTATTATGATGATGGTAATTATTCGATAAATATACATCGTATAATTGAAGGTAAGGTTGTTTTTAATGGTGATTTAATTAACGGAAATGCGTAATTATATAAATATACGGAAAGATGTGGCCAAGGCCAAACCAGCGGAAGAATTATTTCGCCAGCGTTTGGCTAAAGCTTGGAATCTAAAGGTCCATTATAATCCGGACCGGTTTATCGTTGATTTTAGTGTAACGACTAACGACGATACTAATAGAATCGTCGCACTTGTTGAAATTAAGGTTCGGAATTTTAAGCACGACGCATTTCCCAGCTATTTCGTTGGAATAAGAAAATTTACTCACGGAGTTAATTACTACAATGCGACCGGGATCCCTTTTATTCTTGGGTTTGCTTGGGCTGATGGGGTCGATACTTTTTATAAATACAACCCAAAAGATCGGGATTTGTTTGTATTTACCCACTCCGGCAGAACAAAACAACAACGAGACAATCAAGATATAAGCCCGGTTATTCACATACCAAGAGAATTATTTAAAATATTATGATATTCAGCGAAAAAGTTAAAAATATTAAGAAAATTAAGTTAAAAGATTTAATTTTTTTTGAAGATCGATCAAAAACTTACAATTGGAAAGATTTAGAAGACTCGTTAAATAATGGTTATAGCCCTAAGAAATACGATTATATAAAAGTTAATAATGACGGGGTTGTTGTAAATGGAAATCATCGTTGCATTATCTTAAATAAAAAATATGGGGATGAATTTGAAGTTGAAATTTCAAAAATTGACGGATATGGTAAAAAAACATTTTTATTTATATTTATATTTGTTTTCCCATTCTATCTATTAGCCCATTTATTTGAAAAGATATTTATAAAAAGAAAGAACAAAATGGAAAAAAAACCAATTTGGGGTTTTTGGATAGCACAAAAAGGAATATTAAAAAAGGAGTTTAAAATTTGAAAGTTACAAGAAATAAAAATAAACGTCGGGATTCTGATGGTAGTCTTAAGCCAAGGAAATTAAAAAGAATTTGCAAAGGCTGGAGTAATAAAGGAATGCTTGGGGTCCGGCATAAAAAGGGGGATTAATATGATAATAGCCACTTGGATAGCAAACTTTTTTTTGTTTTCGATAAGCTTGGTTTTTTTTGCAATAAGTTTTTTTATTATTAGCGTCGTCGGGACGACTTTTATAGAAGAAATAAAAACAAGGATGCGGTTTTATGAGAGATAACGAAGGGAGTGACAACTCAATAAGCGGAAGGGGTTTAATTGAATTTTATGAGAAATTATTAAACAATGGTAATATTCAAATTGGTGGATCCGCCCATCATAGATTGAAACTCTTAAAAGAGCAATTTACTCAACGAGATAATAAATATTATAAAGCGAGTAAGAGAAGTATTTATAATAGAGAATATAAAAAAAGGAATAAATAAGTAAATTAATTTAATTTGATCAAAAAGTTGGGTGTTGGTGTAAGTAATTAAGAAGCTGAAAAGGCTGACAAATGAATCTTTGGTTGGCGTCAAAAGACACCGCACCCAATAAAATTTTAATTAACAATAAAAAAAGGATATAAAAGAAATGGCATTAGAATGTAAACCAAATAAAGGCGTATTATTTTTTGATAATAAAGAAGATAGGCACGAAATGGCCCCGGATTTAACGGGTGAGGTTTGTGTCACCCCGTCGCTTATGAAAGAACTAAAGGAATCTAATAACGGCGATAATCTTCGAATTGTTGCTTGGGAAAACACAAGTAAAAACGGGAATAAATATTTTAGTATCGGGCTATCGGTTCCAAATATTAAAATGAGTTCAAGTAGTAGAGCGCCGGAAGTAAAGCTTACAAAACCGGAAGAAGATAATCTTCCATTTTAAAGGGATAAAATGAAACAAACACGGCAAGGAATAAGACATTTTTTAGAAGAGATAACAAAGTTTTTTATCTCGATGGAAAGAATGCTAGAGGATTTAGAGAGTAAGAATCGACAAATAACAATGTTGAACGATCGAGTCGAAAGTTTAATAAAAGACTTAGAGATTGCTAATAATGAATTACTTATTATCACCGATAGGGCTAGAAGAGAAGCCGGGATAAATATTAAATGATCTTATTCTTTGTTTGTGTTGTTGCGTTCATTGGTGGCCTTGTCATTGGGGCCACCTTTGCAACGTTGGGTTGGCTTAAAACTTCCGGGGCTGAAATAGATAAAATTGAAGAATTTAAAAAAGCTAAAAAAGAAGCCGAATATCTAAACGAAATAATGAGAAATAACAACGTTGTAGGTAAAAGTTGATAGTTACAATTATAATATCTGTTCTAGTTATTACTTGGTTCGTTACTTTTTTGATTATGGTTTATTTACTTAAAAGGGAAACAGAAAAAAGAGATGCTAAGAAATCAAAGCGTAAGAGTTGGCGAAATAATAGAAGGTTGGGAATACGACGAAGAGCAAGACAAAAAAAATAAATACATTTTGAAGGTTTTAAGCGTTTCCGAAGCTGGTGTTTTTGCAATGGATACTTCTCCGTTTTCAAAACCTCATAAAGATGCAAAATTTTTCAGAAATGGGAGTTTTAAAATATATGAACCTTAAAATAAAAGAAAGCGAGGTCCAAAGACAAATTTTAATTTATTTAGAATATTCTAAGAATTTGGTCCCCATTTTTTGGAGACAAAACGCCGGGGCAATTAAAACAGAAAACAGATATATAAAACTAGGGAAAGCTGGTGTTTCTGATATTATTGGGATACTATGGGACGGAAGATTTTTAGCGATAGAGGTTAAAACACCCCAAAGGCGGAAGAATGTAAGCCCAGCACAAGAAGAGTTTCTTAATGGTGTAAATAAAGCCGGTGGCGTTGGTTTTGTTGCTACTGATATAAATGACGTTAAAGATAAGTTAAATGAGTTAAAAAAAAGGTCCCTTAAATGATATATTCTAAAGAACAATTTAAACTTCTTAATGATAACGAAGTTCGTAACCTTGTTCTTTGGGGTTATTGGTTGGGCCTTAAAAGTTCGGACCTAAAATTTACCGACAAAATAAAGCTTATAGCTGGCGAGTTTTTTATCTCTGAAAAAAGAGTTCAAAACATAATTAGCGAGAAAAAAAAAGGACTTAGATCGTAATAATATTTTTAATTCCCTTTAAAAACGACCCTATTAAACACGATTTTCGACGAGGGTATAATTAACAAAGGTCCCCTAAAATAAAATAACCCCCAAAATAATGGGGTTAATATCTTATATATTTATTGGCGAAATTATTCCAAGACTTTAGGACTAAAGCAAGGAAATAAAATTATGGCAAAGGCAAAGGCAAAGCCAAAGAAAAAGGCCGGACGGCCAAGGTTAACCATTGATTGGGACGAATTAAATAAATTATGTTCCTTGCAATGCACTTTGATAGAGATAGCTTATTTTTTTGGTTGTTCAGTTGATACAATTGAAAGAAGAGTTAAGTCGGTTAAAAATGAGACTTTTGCGGACTACTATAAAAAGGCATCAAGTGAGGGCAAAATATCCTTAAGGCGTGCGCAATATAATAAAGCGCTAGAAGGTAATGTTCCAATGCTCATTTGGTTGGGAAAAAATGCACTTGGACAATCAGACAAAAGCGAACAAACGACTATTGAGTTCAAACCGATCAAAGTATTGGACGGGATTTAATAATTGGAATTTGAACTTAGGCCGATCCAAAAGGCAATTGTCACGGATAAAAGCCGGTTTAAATGTTTATCGGCTGGCAGAAGGTTCGGGAAATCATATTTGGGGCTGGCTTATTTATTGCGTGGAGATATTCAACCATACGCACGGCATTGGTTTGTCTCACCATATTGGAAACAAAGTAAAATGATCTTATGGACCCCACTAAAAAGGTTATTTTACGGGAATAACGTAAAGATAAACGAAACAAGTTTAACGATTACGTTGCCAAATCAAGCCGAGATTTCTTTAAAGGGTGCAGATCGACCGGATTCGCTTCGGGGTTCTTACCTTAATCGGGTCGTAATGGATGAAATTGGTTTTGTTAAAGCTGGCGTTTGGGAAGAAATAATTTTTCCAATGTTAGGAACAACTAAACCAAAAGGAGAGGCTTTATTTACGGGAACACCAGCCGGGTTTAATCATTTTAAGAGACTATTCGATCAAGGTGCTGACGATAAAAACACCGATTGGACTAGCTGGGCCTATACTACTATAGAAGGCGGATACGTTCCGGTTGAAGAAGTCGAAAAAGCTAGGGAATTACTTGACCCTCGAACTTATCGCCAAGAATATGAAGCTTCTTTTGAGAATTATGGAGGGGTTTTATATTATACTTTTAAAAAAGAAGTTAACGTTAAGCCGTTAATACCCGATCTAAATAAGCCGTTATTTTTATCTTGTGATTTTAATAAGGAACCAATGGCGTGGGTTGTCGGGCAACAAGAAGGTAA
>TARA_R110002167_G_scaffold132565_4_pt1 | contig 14827 bp, 25 predicted proteins | sample TARA_R110002167 | Tara Oceans TARA_R110002167 (sample SAMEA4398238) | marine metagenome | biome: Polar Biome; feature: [MES] marine water layer (ENVO:01000295) within the mesopelagic zone...; material: water (ENVO:00002006), including particulate matter (ENVO:01000060) such... | reverse complement strand
AAAGGCATCGAATAGCAACGGCTGATCGTCATCGAGTGACTCGGCAGCCGCCGCCGTGTGTAGTTCGTTCTGATCGCGTTCCGGGCGATCGTCGTCCGTGCAACAGTCAGCCGGTGACCAGTTCGCGGCTGACGATTCAATGGCGGGAACCCAATTCAGGAAGTCCTGCCCCTGCTCGCTTGATGTGTCGGTTGCCAGGACGATCCGTAGATCGCCCTTCGTCTTGAGTGCGGCGACCGCTCGCGAACAGCCCTGCCCGACCATGACTCGCAACGCTGCACCGGCCGGGCATTTGTCAGCGTTCCAATGCTTCCAATTGTTAATGACGTGCAGGAAGATCCCTTGCGTGACGTCGTCCACGTCATGCTCATTCAGTTGGTAGCTGAACCTCACCCGCTCGGCTGTGCTGACTGCCAGCAATGTCAGCAGGCAGGCCGATTCAGCTCCGCGTCTTGTGCGGCCGGCGATGTCAAATGGTCCGTCCATGACCTTGACTCCTTAACTGGTGACGAGTGGCATCAGCACATAAGTCAGCCCGCCATCGTGCGAAAACATCACCGGTGCTTCGCCGCCGGTATACGTCAGGCACAGCTCGCGATCGCTGCCCACTTTGTTCAGCAGTGGCAGCAGGTATTCCGGGTTGCAGCGAAACTCGGCTTCTGACTCAAAGAGCAAAGAACGTTGAGCACACGAGCGACCGACATCGGCACCCGTAGCAGTGGCTGTGATGCCGTCATGGCTCAGCGTGCAATCGACTCCGCGGCTTTCGTCGCTGGTGACGATCGACGCTGACTTCAACGCCGCAGAAAGTTCACCGGCTGGCAAGTTGAAACGCTCGCCGCTGCCATCAGGCACAACCTTTGACCAGTCAGGAAAACGCCCCTGCACCAGCGGCGAGTAGATCACCGTTTCGCCAGTGTCGATGACGATGCCGCCAGTAGTCCCGAAGCTGAAGGCAGCCCTCCCGTCTGGCTTCAATGCGGCGAGTATCTGTTTGATCGTCTTCGCCGGCACAACCGGCTTCACGTCAAAATCTGGCTCACCGGAGCACTCGCAAGGAATCTGATTCACACTCATCCGGCGGCCATCAGTCGCCACTACTGCGAGCGATTCGCTGCCGACGAAATCGAGCAGCACACCGCCGAGAGCGTAGCGTGTCGATTCCTCATCAATCGAAAGCTGAGCAATCTGCAACGCTGTTTTCAGATCGATCGCTTCGACCCAATACTGACGGCCAGTATCGGTGATCGCTCTGAATTCCCAATCGTCGATCGGCGGTGATTGGAGATCCCATTCGTCAGAACCGCACTTGATCGTAACGGCAGCCAGATCGATCGACTCAGCGGCTGCGACTTCCATCAATCGGGAGAATCGTTTGACCGGCAACAGCCGCGAGAATGTCGGCTCGCTGCAATCACCGATTGAGACGTACATCTCGCCATCAGTCGCGTGCAGAATAAAGTTGCCGGCATCGTCGGCGTCAATTCGCACGTGCTGATAAATGGTTCGCTTCGCCTTTGGCGGGCAGACACTCGCGATCTGTTTCCATCGTGCCCGGAGCACTTCAGTTTTAAACTCTGCCATTGGTTTCCTGAATCCTTTGTGGGTTGTCGTGTGGATGGTAAAGCCGCTCGCCTCGCTCGTGTCGCTTCATGTATGTCTCGACGCGTTCTTCGCTGCCGCGTAGTGAGTCAGTCGACGATTCTGGAATCACCGGCTCGAGCGATGTGTCGATGGAATCGACGACCGCCCGGAACGATGGATGTTCGGCATCGGCCACGATGCGTTTGATCGCCACGGCACTGATCGACCGTGGCACGACGCCGTGCCCGTATGGATCGACTATTCCCGAGTCAGCCGCTGCCATAGCCAGTTCCTGATGTCGATACATCAGGCAGTGAATCGACCAGGCTGTGAGGTTGTGATTCAGCATCCTTGCTTCGATCGCGTTCATCCTTTTGCTCCATGCGTAGGGATAGCCGGCACAATCAGCGAGTCCTTTTTCGCTGAGTGATTGAGCGGCGTTTGGTGATGGCTGCGATTGCATTCACAGCCCGGCGAAAGCATCCCGCCAGCGGCGAGACTCCGTTCTCATTTTTGCTTGTGTAGCCAGTCAGTCAGATCGGAACCGAGCACGAAGATTCGTTGTCGGCTGAGTCGCACCACTGGCAAGTGCTTCTCTTCGATGTACCTGTAGATCGTGCGGCGACCGCAATGCAGAATCTGCATCAGATCATCAGTCGTATAAAGTTGTGCGGAGTCGATTCGCATCAGACCAACAGACTCCGAGCTGTTTTGGGATCTTCATCGCGAGTCTGCCGGTAGGCTGATGTTGCCATGATGTCGAGTGATTCTTCCAGCCGAGCGAGATGAGCATTCGACAACGTCGAAAGCTTCAGTCGCAAAGTATGATCGTGACTCGTGCGAGCCAGCCGCGTCAGAGCACTGACAAACCGCTGATAGCGGCGAGCGAGCTGATCGAGTTCCTTCGGCGTTACAATGTCCGGCTTAATCTGCGGCACGTTATTCTCCGTCAGTTGTTGGCGTTTTGTAATTTGGCATCAGTTCACTGATCGCATCTTCGATCGTGGCACCGCTGCCGAAATAGCATGGCTGAGTTCTGAGCTGAGCCGACCACATATCAGCCCGCGGCAGCCCGTAGCTACAGATGATCGGGACATCGACACCCGGCAGCGTGACAGTCAATTCAGTGATCAAAGCTCGCTCCATTCGTTTCTGCGTTTGCTCGTTGCGGCGGGAATCTACAGAAGCATCAACCGTCCTGTCAATGCGTTTGATTCAATAATTGATACGGAACCGATGAAGAAATATCTTAAACTGTTCCACAGATTAGACTTGCCGATTTCAAAAAACAGATATAATTACAGGATGGTTCAGCAGGTCAAAAAACCTTATTCACTCAAAGATATCCGAGCGGCTGGTGATCTTTACGCCGACGTTGCCGCACGTCTTGAAGCAATCGCAACCGCTGCTGAAGCTGCCAAACTGAAGTCTGTCGACCTTAAACTCGGCACGCTGACCGGTAGCATGTTCCAGCGGATGCTCGACTCACTGGATACCGTCGAAGCCAACGCAAAGACCAGCATCAGGCAGCAAAGCCGCGACTGACGCAGTGGCGATGCTGCGACAATCAACCAGAACATATGTTTTCTTCTGAGCGTCAAACGTTACGATTCGGATTTAGAATTCTGAGCGATAGCTCAGCCGCGGGCAGCCCGCTGAAGGTGGCTGCGACGAAGTGAGACAGTAGAGAATGATTCGAGTGAACCGGCCTGTGTACGTTGTGACGGAATCGAAGCAGAGCGAGAAGCTGCTATACCTCAGCTTCAGATTCAACGACGCCAAAGCGTTTACGATGACGCATAACAAGATCTGCCAGACAGGCCGAACCGTCATCAGGCCAGGCACTGCACACATCGACTACGACGGAGAGAGAATGTGCCCGTTCGCGTCCACGTCATCGACCGAAGCCGCAACCGATTCCTGAGCATGGTTTACCGTTGCCCTCGCTCGAAAAAGAAAGTCGAGCGGAGCACCGGCACGACAAACCGCCGCGATGCAGAACGTGCCGCCGCTCGCTGGGAAGACGAACTCAATTCTGCATCACCGAGCGGCGATGGCTCGCTCGCCTTTGGTCACTTCATCGACCTGCTCGACGAACGGCACCTGAAAGGATTGCGACCAAAGACGCGAACCGATTATCTCGGAGCACTCGAGCTGCTCGAGCGGTACTGTCAGCCGGCGACGTTGCGAGATGTCACCAGCGAGATGCTGACCGAGTTTGTCGGTGAGATGAGAGCCGATGATCGGCGACGATCTGAAGAAACGATACGCAGTCGACTGGCTGCCATCAGAGCGTCGATAAATTGGGCAGTCGACGCCGGGATGCTTCCGTTCTGTCCGCGGATGCCACGGATGCCACGGCGGCGACAATCAGCCGGCGGGATGCACGGCCGCCCGCTGACTGATACCGAGTTCGGATCGATCATCGCCGCCACGCCGGGCATCGTCGGCGAAGCCAGAGCCCACGACTGGCAACGCAACCTCACCGGCTTATGGCTCAGCGGCTTGCGATTAGGCGAAGCGATATCGTTGTCATGGGATCGCTCTGACGTGATCTCGATCGACCTGACTGCCGCTCGTCCAATGTTTCGGATTCCGCCCGGCACCGATAAGAGCGGCCGCGGAAAGCTTTTGCCGATCACTCCAGACTTTGCGGCGATGCTCGATGAGACAACCGAGCGATCCGGCAATGTGTTTACGTTTTCAAAACTTCGCCCCGGTCGCACTGGTGGCGATCTCGGTGAGTACGCGTCGAAGACCATCACGAAGATATGCCGAGCGGCTGAAGTGCTGACCAGCGAGCACCCGCCGCGGTACGCGTCCGCTCACGATCTCCGCCGCTCGTTCGGTGCTCGCTGGTCACGGCAGGTAATGCCGCAAGTTCTCCAGCTCCTGATGCGTCACGAATCGATCGAAACGACCATGAAATACTACGTCGGGCAGGACGTTGAGCACGCTATTTCAGTCATTTGGGATGAATCTTAGGAATTCTTTTCTTTTTCCCTGATTATGTCTTGCACATTCAACCGATAAGGTTAAAGTTCCCTCATCAGACACAACAACGGCAACCACAAACAAAGGAACAACACGATGACAATCACCGCAACAGTCGAAACCGGAATCGTTGACCCTTGGGGATACATGCAAACCGAAGACAAAGTCTTCACGAGCCATGTCGATTATCACGCATTCATGCGTCACCTCGAAGAGTTCGATGCAGTCGATGAGCTGATCAGCACCAAGTTCGACTGCTAACCACCACACACAAAGCCCGGCCGCTTCGGCCGGGCATCTTTCAACGCAACCAAAGGAACAAACGATGTCAACGCCAAACACTTTTGAAGTCGGAACCACTTACAGCACTCGCAGCATCTGCGATCATGACTGCATCATCTCAGTGACAATCGCCAGCCGGACAAAGTGCTTTGTCACGACGACTGACGGCAAGCGGTTCAAAGTCGGAACCACTTACAGCACCGGCAGCGAGTCGGTAATGCCTTGGGGCAGCTACTCAATGGCACCGATGATCACGGCCGACGACGCTGAAAACGTCTATTCCAGCCCGCTGCCCCTGCGATCTTAGAAATTCTTTTCTTTTTCCCTGATTGTGTCTTGCACAATCAGCCGATAAGGTTAAAGTTCCCTCATCAGACACAACAACAGCAAACAAACAAAGGAACAAACGATGGTAATGATCAAAGACATCGACAGCACGACGAACAAAGGCACCACATACGTCGAAATGGCAACCGAAAAACGTGAAGCACTCGTTTCCTATGCTCCAGCTCATTTCTTCCCGATTACGGTCTACACGACGAAAGCACTCAGTGCTGGTCGTACCTTCAAGACATGGAACGAAGCATTGAGCGGCTACAAGAATCGAAACATTATCGAGATGATTGAGACGGCACGGAAAGCAGTTTGAGCCAACCACCACAAAGCCCGGCCATTCGGCCGGGCATCTTTCAACCGCAACACAAACCAAAGGAACAAAACGATGCACAACATCAGGCAAACTATCAGCGACTATCTCGACGGCGAGCGAGATCCCGCGTTGCCGTTCAGTGACGATCGGCAGCCAGTGTCAGAGCACACAATGCGATGCTTCGTCGGAATGCTCGAGACCGGCGAAGCCGTCGCCGCTGACTTCGACGCCGTCCGTTCTGGACTTGCCGCCGAAGTGCTCGCAACGCTAAAAAGCTACCAACGAAAGGCAGTCAAATGAGCCCACCAGGTGGAAGCCGCAAAGGTGCCGGCAGGCCGGCAGCCCGCGGCGAGCGTAAACAATCACTGACGATCCGCATCACTCCGACGCTCAGAAAGTATCTCGACGCCACAACCGGTGAGAGCATTGCCGAGCGGATTGAGTCGGAGTATCGTGACACCGCCGCGTTTAAAGCGTGGCAGAAGAAGAATTCTAAAGAGCCCTGATAGCTCAATTGGATAGAGCAGCCGCCTTCTAAGCGGCCGGTTTCAGGTTCGATTCCTGATCAGGGTACTATTTTAGAAATTCTTTTCCATTTGGCTGATTATGTCTTGCACATTCAACCGATAACCCTAATATGGGCCTATCAGACAACGGCAACCACAAACAAAGGAACGAAACGATGACGATTCAAAGAGCAAAAGAAATCCTGAACATCGGAAGCAACGACGCCAAACAATCCGCAGCACTCGCCACAAGTCGCCTGAAGACTCTTGCCGCAGATATTCCACTCAGATATCTCGTCGCATGTGATGTCCTAATCGAAGCCGGAAGCAAGTAAACCGCAACCGCAACGCAACCACAAACAAAGGAACAAACAATGGACAACGCGTCACAAGCCGTCATGCGTCAGGTGCTCGACATTCAGGCAGCCATTGAGCTACTCGAGTCGAAGATTGAAAGCATCACCAGCACGATCAATCCAGAGTCAGCCACATGGCGAGATGTCGGCGAACACGCGATGACCGCCGAGCTTGCCCGCAAACTCGTAGATGAGCACATCGAATGCGAATTGTAAGTCACGTGGGTGGTAGTTTGGGTGGCAAACGAAAAGCCTACCGCTAAAAACGGCAGGCTTTTTAAATTAACCACCGGATTTCTAATCCGAGCTGAAGTGATTACACCCGCAAACCCGAAACATATATCAGCCAGCGAACAGTTGCGTACACTGTTTTAAATCGCCGTGGCTAGCGTTGGGTGGTAAAGTGGGTGGCAGCAATGACTGATTCAATTCTCGCGGCAACTCCGTGGCTACTCGCGGCCGGTGCTCTTTTCTTTGGCCTGATTCCGGTCGACGATCAATTGTGATCGTGATCCGGTGCAATCTGTAGCGTCAGGACGTCACGCTCGAGGACTGTTACACGATCGCCGAGATCGATGGCAGCGATCAGCCGTGATTCGATCGCCACGATGCGACCGTGGACGCTGTAAGCCCACGGGATCGCCGCCAGCAATACCATTGCCTGTAGTCCGACCAATCCGATGAGCAGCTCAGTCACTCGCCATCCGTTTCATTCTCGAGCCATGATTCCAGATCCGCGGCGGCTTTCTTCGCTCGCCGTTCCATTCTTCGTTTGATGATTAGTTTGCTCGCTCCGCCGGCGAAGCCGAGCCAGCCCTTTGAAGCCGCCAAGCCGCCGAGACCGAGCCCGCCGAGGTGGCTGGCTGCAAAGCTCGCGATGATCCCTGCAATGGTTCCCATTAGGCGGCAAACCTTCGATGAGCGAGTCCGGTGATAATTCCCAGTACGCCCCAGAGATATTGAAGCGGTTTTTCTTTTGCGTCTTCTTTCACGATCTTGACCTGATCGAGTGCAGCCTGAGCGTCAGCTTTGATGCCGGCCACGTCCGATTTCAGAGCAACAACGCCCTTGATCTTAGTCAGCGGGTTTGCTGACTTCAGCATCTCGACGTCGGCTTTGGCTTTGAGCAAGTCGCCGCGAAGTTTCTCGACCGCGAGCTTAGTTGCATCGACTGGCGTGGGCATCGGAATCGGCACCGGAGCAGGATCACTACCATCAGGCACCGGCACGGCTTCGCCTTCGCTTTCGATCGGCGGGAATGGCGGCGGCGTTTCTTCGCCGATGATCAACGTTGCCAGTCCAGTCACAACTCGAGTCAGCCAGCCGAGCAGACCGCTTCGCTGATTCGGCTCGTAGCCCGTTCGGTAGTTCGTCGATCCGCGAACCCAGATCACGGGAAAGCCCAGCCCGGCGGGAGCGTTTGCCGCGTCGGCAAACTCTTTTGCTATCGTCTTATCTGACCATTTCCGAAGCGTGCGATCGTACTTGACGAACTGGAATTGATACGCGGCAAACCTGCCCGCTCTGACGTCGCTCTGTAGCCGATCACACGCCGCACAGCCATCAGTCGTGAAGACAATCACATCAGCTCGCCGGTACGCCGTAGCAGGCTGCTCAGCTCGTTTGACGGCTTCACCGATTGAGTCGGTGCCGATCCAATAAGATCTCGGCTCATCTGTCGCGGACATTGAGAGCAGCCCGACAACTTCGCCGGCAGCGTTGAATAGTGGACCGCCAGAGTTGCCGCCATCGCTCGCCCAATTAGTGACCAGCCCGTCAGCGAGTTTCACGCTGAAGCCGTCGCGTGCTTGCGTCTCGAATCCTACGCGGAGCACTTTGCCGGCATTCTTCTGATAGTTGCCGGCTGGATAACCGACCGCTGATACCGAGTCGCCAGCTTTTGCTGGTGTGCTCGAGATCGCCGCAAATGGCAACGGCTCGTCAGTCGTGATTCGGTAGGCTTGAGCCTCGTCGATTCCATTGAGCGGCGGCAGGTAAACCGCGACGGCTTCGAATTGATGACCGTCAGAGAACGTCACATCAACGCGGCGATCATCACCGCAATGATCAGCCGTCAGAATCAGACCGTCAGCCGATACGCATACGCCAGAGCAACCGCTGCTGAGTTTTACCGTGGCTGCATCGTTCGCCGCCACTGGTAGACAGAGAGCACACAGAACAAACGCCGTTCTCATTTGATTTGCCCCGCCAGCGGTAATTGATATTTATCGACGAAGTGATCAAAGAGCATGTCAGCCCGATAGCCCAGCACCCTATCAATTAGCGTCCAGAGCGGTGATGGACGATGGATGATCTTGCCGTTGCGATTGATCCGCACGTGCTGACCTGAATGCTTGAATCTGACAAAGATCGGCACACGCGGGACGATGTCATTGCCGTTGACGATTCGCCAATGCCGCGGCCGCATCAGACGATCACACATATCAGCCGAGCGGCGATCCATGCACCGCGGTGAGCCGAACGTATACACGCCGCGAAGGCATTCTGTGCCGTAGCCTTCAGCGAACCGCAACGCGTGCAAGGTTGCGAGTGCTCCGCCGAGCGAGTGGCCTGTGATCCACACGTTGCTCAGCTCATCCTGATAATGACTTGCAAGCTGACGGAAGAGATCCGATTCGCCGATGTGGAATCCTTCATGCAATTGGAATCCACGCCAATCAACTTTGTCGACGTTGAGATTTGTCAGCCAGTCGCCGAAGTCATTCGTGCCGGCAAAAGCCACGATCGTTGACGTGCCATCAGTCGCGAGATCGACGGATAAACTACCTGCCGTGATCCGCTGCATCGAGTAGCCGAGCGAATCATACTCAGCGGTTGCATCATCAACCGGCAGGTATGCAATCCCGGCACACTCACAAAGAAAGTGAGCGGCGGCTGAGCTGTACTGTTTGCCGTTGTGGTCCGATAGCTTCATCAGATCATTTAGGCTGTCGCAATAGCTCGAGCAATCATGTTGCCAATGCCGGGGATGTGAGCGAGCCCCGAGTAGGCTTCAGCATGGACAAGCCCATCAAAGCTGAGCGAAGTTGCAATGATTCGGTTGCCGTTTGCGAATTCTTCCACTGCCACGCATGGATGAGTTTCATAAGTAGTGACCAAGCCGGACTGACCCAGAATGCTAGTATGCATCAAGCAGTCAGCCTCATAAATTGGATCGCCACCAGAAATGCCCATCGGATAACTCGGACTGATAAGCCCGCCCCCTGGCATCGACAGATTCTGATACCCGCTGCCAGTTGAGTAACCTGACACAAACAACGTCTCCGCATCTGGTGCCAGCTCGAATGTAGCAGTCGATTGACAAGTGTATCCGTTGATGTATTTCCACGATGCTGGCTGCGGCGATACTGTGCTGTCTGGAATCTGATAAAGCGACAAGCTAGATCCCAGCCAGCCCAGGAACCTATTAGCGATGTTTGTCTGGTAGCTAATGGCAGTTCCCGAACTACTGTCAGCCCATGTTTCAGTTTCACTATCAAGATGCCGCCAAGGTGTGTCGATCAGTAGCGTTTTATTACCAAGACTCAGCCAGTCACGCACCCATTGAAGATCAGCAGAGCTGTGAGGATAAGACCACATCGAGCCTTGCATGAAGTCTGCCGTGTAGTACGGATTCACCAGATAAAGGCAACTTGCATTATCAATATCTGCTGAGTCGCCGCGAGCAGCTCGCGTAACGTCTGTTCCGTTGAGAGTGCCATGCCAGCCGTATAACTCGGCAACTGTTCCGCCGGCATCGGCCAGCGTTTTTGCAGGATGCGAAGGCGCATCAGACGGAAATGATTTCCCCGGAATTGATCGAGCACCGCCGCCGCCGGTAAAGCTTGGATTAGTGATAACGCGGACATCGCTATTCCACACGATGCAATCAGGCGGGCAGATTGCCGCGTGACTCGGCTCGGCTTCATCTCCCGGCCAGTATGCCGATTGTAAATCGTCGGCGGTGATGCTTTGGCAGCACCCCTCGACGTGCGTTGATATTAGTGTTGAGTTTTCAGCATCAATGGCACCATTGCCGCCGCTGTAAATGCTGCCGCCGTATTCTATTGCCGGCGAGTAGTGCCATTTGTCATGACTCGGCCATGTAATGCCATCTAAGCATCCGCACCGCGTGCATCCGATCTCAAGCACCCACGGCAGATCGATCGGATTATCAGGATGATCCTGAATCGTCCAATCGCCAGGGTACGGGCTTCCGTTTTGATTCCAGCTTCTCAGATCAATAGAACCGATGAAACTATGATCGACAGCAGAGGTATATGGATCGCTATACGTAAACGTCGGCCATCGGTAGATGTTATGTGCAAAACGCCCCGCCGGCACCATGTCCAGCCCGTACATGATGCCATCGCGGACAGGCCCGCTCAGTATTGGCGAGTCAATCTTGTGGGGAAAAGAATCAATGAACGCACCGCCATCAAGCGAGGCACCAGCGACCGACGTCAGCGTGTTCGTCAGGTACTCGATGAAAGCCTGATCAGGTGCATATCGTATTCGCCAGAATAGAGTGGTCGTGCCAGGCGGCTGACGTTCCGTCAACTCTGAGAAGTACCCGGCAAAGTTGCGGATATCCAGAGCAGATGTGAAGTCATAATCACCAGACCACTCTATGACCGTGGCAGAAATACATTTGCAGCAACTATTATGGCAGCCACTCATCAGCAGACGATATCCTGCTTGACGGCTTTGAATTTGTAGATGTGCGTTGACGTTTCGGGCAGATCGTAACTTGTCGCCGTGCCGCCGCCGGTGGCTGTTGAGGTGGCTTTGCAATCGTGCGTGATTGTGTAGGTGTTTGAATCAACCACGCTGGTGATGATTCGCAAGCCTTGCAGATTCAAGCCGCCGACATCGTCACCGCCTTTGATCACAACGTGATCGTCAGCCGTCAGGCCGTGTGCCACGTGCGTGATCGTTACGGTGCTGCTTCCTGATGTTGTGGCGTACCCATTCGTCAGCGTGCTGGTTGTGACTGAGTTCCACACAAAGCGAAATAACAGCCGATGTTCTTCAGCTTCACCGGGACTCGCTGCCGCGTTTGCAACTCGCGTTTCATACGGTCTTACGTTGTAGGTGATTGCACCGGCTGAATCGATAGAGACCTGATTCGTATTGCGTGCGTCTTCCGTCGCTCGCAATACCGTTTTCGTGTTCGCGTCGTAGACAGTCAGCAGGATTGCTTCAGTTGCTGACAATAGCTGATCAGTTCCGGCCGCGTCCTGAATCTGTCCGGCGTATTGGAACGAAGTCTTCTCGTTTATCTTTGGCGTCGTTGCCATTAAGCACTCACCCCGTCGAGCGTTTGATCACCGATCATGAAGCCGAGCCCGGAAATAACCTCAGTGCCAATCTGCAATCCGAGATTCGTGCGAGTCGGTATGGTCAGTGATGTGTCTTCACCTTCAAGCAGAATCCGCATCCCGCCTTGATGGATCAGATCGTTTCCGTCTTCGAGTAGTATGCCATCAGGCATTATTGTTGACCCTTGCTATGATGTGCAGGTTGCCGCTTGTCGCCGAGCTTCGCCCCATGCAGCAACCTTTTCATATGTGCCCCAACAGCCCATCGGCAACTCGTTAATCAGGTAGCGAATGATGTCTACCAATGCCGCCGAGTTGCCCGGATCAGCTCGCCGAACGGCGTCAGCCAGATCGTTCTCCAGCACCGCGGCAACAAAGCCACCAGGCGGCAGGCCGTGCTTTGCCCAATTGTCGAGAGTCTCGAGTGTGTATTCTGGCACGTTCTGGTAATGCGTTCGATCGTACATAGCTATCCTGAGTTGTGACCAAGTAACTGCATCAGCGGCAGGACTTCTTCAGCCCGATCGTCAGTCGCCGCCGTTGCCGCTGCCGCGAATTCTTCGGGCAGCTCTTTCCATGAATCGTCATAGCGTACATGCAAGCCGTCATCTGGCTTGTCGGCGTACTTGCCGTTCAGATAGCCCGCTCGCCATTCGTCGTCATAATTTTTCTGGTTTGTACTTTCGATCGATGCGACGGCTGGATTCCCGCCGAGCGTGTGCGAGTCAGCAGTACCCCACTCTGAATCGATCCCGAGAAAGCCCGCGATGCGTTGCAGTGTTTCATCAGTTCGTTGTGTCAGGTCCGCGTAAGTCACACGCAACGCCGGCACCTTCGCCTGCCGCAGATAACCCACGTACCAGTAATTAGTGAGCACCCAATGATCGACGCATTCTTCAGCCGTCCACGGCTCAGACTGACCGATTGGTGTCTTCCATCTTTGGTGCCGGTAATAGCTGGCAACCTGCTCCGCCGGAGTCTTGCTGAGATGGATGGCTTTGATCGTTTTCGGATACGCTCCGCCGCCGTGCCATTGCTCAATCATCTTTGCCGGATCTTTGCTCGAGTCCACAATGACTCGGCCGGGATTCGTTGCCATTGCGAACGAGTAGAACGGCTGCTCACGGTCCCACTGTTGCCAGCGGTTGCAATCTTCAACTGCACACCCACACCGCCAGCAATGCGTTCGACGCTGGACTGATTGGAGATCATAAAGAGATGCCGCTTCGCCGATCGTGCTGACGTCACGGTTGCGATCGAGCAGAGCCGTCAGCAGCGTGCTTCCGCTGTACGCACTCCCAACGATCATGCAGAGCGTTCGCTGTGTCATCCTGTCACCTCACTGGCTTGCCATTCCTGCAACCGTTCCGCCGCTTCCTGCATACCTTCAATCATCCACTTCGATGCCTTGCCGTGATGGTTTGGCGAGTATTGTTTCGAGCTGCCGAAGCTGCGGATGTGATCGATGTTTTCGTCAAGCGTTCTGACTCCGTTGCGTTCCGTTCCGATGATCACCGGCGTGATTCCCGCTCGCCGGCATAGCAGGTTGAATCCGATCTCTGTGTCGAAGTCAGATAGATTCGTGCGGCTGATGCCGTGCCCGTCGAGCAATGCCCGCTCGTAGTCCCACGTGATGCCCTGCTGCTTGATCGTCGGCACATGCAACACAGTTGCCGTGTGACCAACCATCCCCGGCCAGACGTCCGCCTGGAGCCCTTTGACGTGATCTCTGCTGCTGATCTCGTAACCCACAACCGGAGCGTCAGCGTTGCATTGTTTGATAAACGATTCCAGTAGATCACGCCGCCGCGGAAAGACATCGGAATGCGTGCAGAATTGATGCTCCTGCTGACATCGAGCGAGTGCGATATCCTGTGCCACGCTGCAAGGTTCCGAGGGATGCCGGTAGCCGTGCCCGCGTAGGTAATGGATCTCGACGTCGTCAGATTGCAACGCCGCGAGTCGTTCGCGGTGGCAGTCCAGCGAGCCGAGATCGACGATACAAATAAACGGCTGCACTGTTTGTGATCGCCATAGCTTCACCGCAAGCTCAACCGGCTCCGGTGTGTCCATGTGCGGAATCACAACCTGCACGCGGTAGCTCCACGGGTAACGTTTGCCCGATCCCTTCCACGCCTCGTCGATATCGTCTTCACCGCGTACCGGTGCCAGAAAATGATCGGTCACTTAAACTGAATCCGCGGTATGTCGCCAACTGCTGCTATTGTAGTGCCGACCGTAGCTGGCAGTGCGGCGTATGAATGCGACTCCGTAACGTGTGTAATCATTCGATCCGCGATGTCGAAACCTAGCATCGCGATCGCGTTTGCATTGGCGATTGCTTTGATGCTTGCACCCGTCCCACCGGCAACGACTGCCAACCAGTAGACCCCCGGCAACAGAAATTCCGATATCGTCAGTATCTGCTTTCCCATTGACGAAAACGAGACTTCGCCCGGTGCAGTGATTAAGGTTTCGGGAACGCCGCCATTGTTCGTGTAAAGTCCTAACCTCGCCATGACTGAAGCCGATGCGGTAACGTCGACCGCTATCGCGGTTAGCGTTTCGCCGTGCGATACCTGCACCGGTATGTAATAAATTAAATCGGCCGCCAAGGTTACAGTATCGAGATGCTGACCGCCTAAACATGGAACCGTTCGATACCCCGAACCATAGTTTCCGGCGTTTGTCGTACCGTTCAACACATGCGGCCGACTACTGGCTGTAGTCAGCCACGCCGATCCGTTGTATTGCAGATACAGATAATCGCCCTGCGTCCATAGATCAACTGACGTTACGCCATACGGGAAGATGTTCTGCGTTGCACTTACAATCACATGCCCGCCGCTGGATGATTTGTAGAATATACCGACTGCGTCGTCGGCACTTGGCGAACTCGGCAGCGTTATTGTTACGTCGCCTGACGTTGTCACGTCGACCAGATCGCCGGCCGCCGCTGTGTAGTTTGCTGACTTAGCCGTTGTGACCAAACAGCAATCAGACGAACTACCGCCGCCGGCTGTGCCGCCGCCAGTGAACGCCATCCAGTTGCTGGCATCTTTGCGAATCAGCAACGCGAAGTCATGATCATCGTCGAGCGTGATATCGTCGTTGCCAACGCACTGCACGTTGCCC
>TARA_R110002167_G_scaffold265789_3_pt1 | contig 14830 bp, 8 predicted proteins | sample TARA_R110002167 | Tara Oceans TARA_R110002167 (sample SAMEA4398238) | marine metagenome | biome: Polar Biome; feature: [MES] marine water layer (ENVO:01000295) within the mesopelagic zone...; material: water (ENVO:00002006), including particulate matter (ENVO:01000060) such as...... | reverse complement strand
TTCATTTGGTAAAGATTGCCAAATTTCTCAAATTTGAGCTGGTGCTGGGATGTATAATTTATCATGTGCAAAGTTATTGTATAAATATACAAAATGATTTACATATAAATGTGCTGAAATACAGTTTATTTTATTGAATATCAATCGTTTATACTAGAATGAGGAGGCCCTATATAAATTTGTGAAATGTTGATGCAGGGATGAAATTTTATTAAAATAACTTTCCCCAATGCGAATTACTTTACTATAAACGTTAATTTCAAGGTTAGTGGAATTATCAATGTGAATTACTTTTTTAATATTAAATGAGCCGTTTGGGAAATATACTTGTAACCCATTTGCGTCTTCCTGTAGCAATAAATCAAATTCTCCACTTACCCAATTTAAAAAATCTTCAAAAAAAGCTGTCGAACCAATTGGTTTTATTAGAGTCCATTTATGGTATGTGGTTTCAGAAAAAATATATTGTTTGGTGTTCAAATTAAAGATTTATAATATTAAATGACAATAAGTTATTAAGGATTAAGTCTTAAAATTTTTAGTGTATTATTTTTGTTTAAAATGATAAAATGCACTGCATTATGTATCATTATTTTTTCAATGGCTTTAGCTTCACCATTATTAAAATAGCTTATATCATTTAAAAAAGTGAAATTACCATCCTTATTACCTAATAAAACATAACCTTTAGAGGCATCATATCGTATGGTTTCTACTTCTGACTCATACACGTTTCCAACACCAAAAACATCCAAAAAGCCATCGTTATTCATATCAAAAACTATAGAGCGGAGCGTAGGAGCAAATTGAGCGTGTTCAGGTAGATTTACTATTTCAAAATTAAGATGACCTTTGTTGTTTAAGATATTTGAACTGAAATTTTTAACCTTATAATGCAAGGCTTTATCAAGTTTTTCTTTACCATATATTTCAGGAAGCGTTGAAGTTGCAAATGCTTCATATGTTTTAATTTTGCCATTTAAATATGGCGTTTGTTGGGATGAACATTCTTTTCCTCTTACAGGTAGTAATTCTCCTGTTTTGCTTTCTTTACTTAATACAATATCAAAACTATTATTATCATCAAAATAATCAGCATAAATATGCAATGGCTTTTCGGGGCTCGGGTGAAATTTATTATTATCACCCCAATTTCCAAGGACATAATCTTTAATCCCGTCATTGTTTTTATCAAATTCAGTGATACTTTGGTACCAACCGTCCGAATTTTTTAAAGCGTCAAAATCTTTTTTTATGAAATTGTGATTATTGTTTTCAAAGAGTGTCACTGGCATCCACTCCCCAACTGTAATAATGTCCATATCACCATCATTATCATAATCAGAGAAAATAGCGTCATTAACCATTTTTAATTCAGAAATATCATTTATAACTTTTGAAGTTACTTCAACGAATTTGCCTCCTTGATTTTCCAATAAATAAGAAGGATAGGAGAGCGGGTACTTACCGTGTTTGACGCTGCAGCCAATAAAAATATCAATATCTCCATCACCGTCATAATCTGCAATTGCAATAGCCTTCGAATTATAATATATTTTTGGCAATTTATTAGATTTTGTGAAATTTCCTTTGCTATCATTAATATACAATCTGTCTTGTAAAAGTGGGTCGTTTTCATCAAATTCGTAACCTCCAGATGCAACATATAGATCTAAGTCATTGTCATTGTCAACATCTAAAAATTTTGCATTGGTATCTTCATAGTTTTTTTCAGAATTAAATAATGTTTTGTTGGTTTCTATGAATGCGCCATCACTTTTTTGAATGTATAATGAGCCACTAGCTCCTTTCGCATTTCCCACAAAAAAATCTTCTAAACCATCATTATTTACATCAGCTACTGCTAAAGGTTTGCTTAATTCCGATTGTTTTTGTGGTAGTAAAAGCTGTAATTTAAAATCGTTAAAATCATTTTCTTTTTGTACATAAGTGATCCCTATTTTTTCAGGATTTATTGATTCAAAAAAAGAAGTTACTTGCTTTTTAATCTGTTTTTGTTTTTTAGCGTTTTTGTAATTTACAACTATTGATTTTCCGGAGGTTAATTTATAAAGAGATTGCAAAGAACCATCTTGCCATGTAATTTGAACACTATCAATTTTCGAACGGTTTCCTAAACCAAAATGTAATTTATCAGTAACTGAAGATTGATAGCCTCGGCTAGTGAAAAGTGTTTTAGATTGTTGAAGCCCTTCAGTATATATGTTAATTTTAGTTCCAATGCCGTTTAAATTATTAACGGGTCCCACTAAAGAAAATGAAACGGAATTATTACTTGTGTTATTCCTATAAATTTGCGCCATTTCAGATTGATTGTTAACAACAATATCTAAATTTCCATCATTATCTAAATCTGTGTAAACGGCACCGCTTGAATTAACTTTAGCATCAAATCCCCAATCTTGTGTTGCATTTGTAAAGGTTAAATCTTTATTGTTTTTGAATATATAATTACTAAGTTTATTTGAAGGCATCATTTTTATGGCCTCGTTTAATGATACTTTTTTTCGATTTCTAATGTTGGTTTTCATTTGATTTCTAAAATCTTGATTTGAAAGATCATGTTCAATACCATTTGCTACAAATAAATCATTGAAACCATCATTGTCAAAATCAGCTATTAAAGGAGCCCAACTCCAATCCGTTTTAGCGATACCTGCCAATTGTCCAATTTCACTAAAGGAACCATCACCGTTGTTTAATTGAAGTATGTTGGACATATATTGGTGATGATAACCGTTTTTAACAAGTAAATTAAAATTATCAGTACTCATAGACGCCATATTTTCTTTACTCCGTATATGGTCTTCAGCAAGCATGTCCAGAACAATTAAATCTGGATTTAGATCATTATTGATATCGCCATAATCTGATCCCATGCTATTGGCAGAAATATGTTTAAATCGTTGTAAAATTTCGTCCTTAAACGTGCCATCCCCTTGATTTATATATAAAAAATCGGGTTCTAAAAAATCGTTGGAAACAAAAACATCCAACAAACCATCATTATTAAAATCGCCAATAGAAGCACTTAAACCCCAGGCTTTATTTTCAATTCCGGCCTCAATAGTCACATTTGTGAAATGATTTGAATCATTTCTAAATAATTGATCTGAATTGTAAGGTTCTTTTTGTTGCTGGAGCAATGGATTTATAGTCGTATTGTTTTGAAAATCTTGACGATGATTTACTAAATACATATCTAAATCATTATCATTGTCATAATCAAAAAAATAGGCTTGAACAGAAAACCCGAAGTGATCCAGACCATAAGCTGCAGCACTTTCTATAAAAGTATTATTTTGTTGATTGATATATAATTTATTTTTTCTCAGCTCATGACTCTCAAGGGAGCCAGATTTACAAACATAAATATCTAACCATCCATCATTATTAATATCAATCATTGAAACGCCTGTAGACCATCCATTTTGATCTTCAACATGGGCTTTCGCCGTGATATCTTCAAACTTAAAATTGCCTTTATTTAGGAAAAGTTTATTTGATTCTTGATTAGAAGAAAAGTATAAATCTTCTAAACCATCGTTATTTATATCACCTACCGCAATTCCGGCACCGTTATAAATATATGAGTAATTTAAAAAATTAAAATAGAGGTTTTCTGTTACTTTATTAGTGAAATTTAATCCGGAAACCGTATTGTCAATTAAACTAAATGGCTTTGGTTCCTTTTTGGTTTCATGAGAAGTGCAGGAGGCAATAATTAAAACAAACAGTATTATTGAATAATATAAATAGGTTTTAATTATAAGTTTTAAAAAAAGCTTCACTTCAATAAATTATTAGATTACTAGTTTATTATATTTTAGGTTGTTAAGTAGTTCTCTTCACAATAACTTGCTAATTTTTTTAAATTTTCTATAATTGCCAATTCTACATCTAAATAAGGAAACGACAAGATGTTGATAGATGCATTCAACTCATTTAATTCATTTTGAGAAATCTTTTTATTATTAAAAGCAGACAATAAAAATTGCGATGTTTTTGATAAGTTTAAAGATAAGGGTTCCATAAGTTTTAACTTCGGATTTATCTTTAATTTGTTAAATTGAGTAAAGTTATTGGACCATTTTTCAAGGTTTTTCATTATCTCATTGAAATCTACTTCATTATTATTTCCGAAATAATGATTTACAACACTATTAAATGACTCAGCGTCTTCTGCATCAACAGTACAAGCATCAGCAAATAACGTGAAAGGTGAAAATGATTTGTATTCCACGCCATCTTCATTTCTTTGATATATTTTTAATGGTTCATATATTTTTGATAAATCATTGAGAGCTGAAATATTTTGATTGTCAGTCATACTTCTTAGTATAACATCTTTATTTTTTATATGGGAAACACCAAGTTCTTCCAATTTATAACTAACATCTTTTAATCGACGTTTCATGTTCTCAACATTATTCACGTCTCGTTTTGACCAAAAACGTTCGGCAATTGCAGCAGTTCTTGGCCAAATGCGAGAATCTATTGTAAGTGGTGTGACTAATTCGCTCCACATTGTGGCTTCTCCACCCAAAATACGTGAACGTTCTTCTTTAGTTAAAGATATATCTCCAATGGGTTCAATACTGTAATGATATGCTACAGATTGCATTCTATCAATGTAAAATCCATTTGATAAAACAGTATTATAACCAGCCTTGGCAGCATTAATTAAAGTTCCACCTTTGGATAATCCTTCATTTTCACCACGCCAGGAATGAATTACGGCAGTGGTTGGCATATTTGGTGTCATTATTTCATCCCAACCCATTAATTTCTTGCCTAGTTTTCTGAGGATTTTTTCCAGCTTAATATTAAAGTATGTTTGTAAATCGTGATTGGTTTTTAAATTATGCTTATGTTTAAAAGTTTGAATATCTGCATTTTCATTCCAATGTTTTCCTTCATTTTCGTCACCTCCAATATGAAAATATTCATCTGGAAATAATGAAGCCATTTCAGAAAACAAATTTCCCAAAAACTGGTACGTAATTTCTTTAGTTGGATCTATTGTTGGGTCAAATACTCCAGAATATCTTTCAATACTATAATCATATCCATTTTTACTTCCAAGTTCTGGATAAGCCGTTAAAATGGCTGAAGCATGACCAGGGACATCAAATTCCGGGACAATCCGAATTCCGAGGTTTGAAGCATAATTTACAACATCAGTAATTTGAGCTTGCGTATAAAAAAGACCATCTGAAGCTAGTTTCTGTAATTTTGGATAAATTTTAGACTCAACCCTAAAGCCTTGATCATCTGTTAGATGCCAATGAAATACATTCATTTTAACCGAAGCCATAGCACGTAGATTGCGCTTAATTACATCAATTGGTTGAAAATGTCTTGCTACATCTATCATTAATCCTCTCCAAACAAATCTAGGAGCATCATTGATGGTTACCCCTGGAAAGTAATACTCAGATGCATTATTAGTAGTTAGTTGTAACAAAGTTTCTAAACCTCTTAAAGCTCCAACATCTGTTTTTGCCTTAATTTGAATAATCTTGTCATTTGTGTTTAAAGAATAGGATTCATCATCATTTATTGACAATTTGGATATAGATTCAAAAGAGATTTCTATGTTTCCTTTTCCGTTTTTAAGGGGGAAACCTTCATTTATAAAAATACCTGTTCGGTTTGTAAGTCTTCTCAAAAAATTAGTAGCTGCCAAGTTGACTCTTCCATTGTCATAGCCATTTATTGAAATAGTTAGGTTTCTATTAATTATAAAATCTGAAGGCGTTTCATTAATTTCTTTAGGCCACGGCATTAAATTATATTTCTCAGATAATAAACCCTGAGAGAAACAATTACCAATAACAAAGCAAAAAAGAAATACCAAATATTTATTCATAATTTAGAAGTAATACCTTTTAAATGCTTCAATTGCTGCATAATCTGCCAACCCTAAATCATTATATTTTTTGGCTGTTAATCTATTTCTGTCTTCTACGCGAACCCAAAACTCTCTGTTATCATCACCTTGAAACATAACTCCGTCTTTTTGTGATTGATGATAAAATATGGCATGTCGTTTTCTCAAAACTTGATCCGGACTCATAGGCACTGCCATTTCAATTTCGTATGATTCCCATTCATGCCACGCTCCTCTGTATAACCAAACCCAACAATCGTTCATATAGCTGTGATGCTTTAAACGTTTTAAGGCTTCAAACAAGATATCCAAACAAACTTTATGCGTTCCATGTGGGTCTGCTAAATCTCCAGCAGCATAAATTTGATGTGGTTTTACTGTTTCAATTAGTTTGCACATTATATCAATATCAGCATCAGTAAGATTTTTTTTCTTAACGGTTCCTGTTTCATAAAACGGGAGATCAAGAAAATGTACATTTGAATCTTTTACTCCTAAATATCTTGTGGCAGCAAGAGATTCACTTCTTCTTATCAATCCTTTAAGGTTTCTAACTTCTAGTGTGTCAATGTCGTTTTCCGTTTTGTGTTTTAAAAACTCTATAATTTTTTCTGATTCTTTAGAATTTGAATTTAATACCCTTGATATTTCAGCAAATTTCAAGGCTTCTTCATCAGATACTGCAATATTTCCTGAGGTTTGATAAGCAATATGCACATCGTGTCCTTGTTCAACCAATCTATCAAAAGTGCCGCCCATTGATATAACATCATCATCTGGATGCGGACTAAAAATTATTGCTCTTTTTTTATTTGGTGTTGCGCGTTCAGGTCGATTTGTATCATCAGCATTAGGTTTTCCACCAGGCCAACCTGTAATAGTATGTTGGAGCTTATTAAACATTTTAATATTTAAATTATACGCAGTACCTTCTTCAGTTAAAACCCCAGACATTCCATTATCATTATAGTCTTTGTCGGTTAATTTTAGAAATGGTTTATTGGTGAGTTCACTTAACCAAACAACAGCTTTAAGTTTTAAAGAATCTGTCCAAACACATGATGTAACCAGCCATGGTGTTTTTATTCGAGTTAATTCTGTGGCGGCACCTTGATCTAAAACAAAAGTGGTGTTTTTATGCTCTTGTAGATAAGTTGCTGGAACATGTGATGTAATTTCACCTTCAATTGTTTTTTTTAGAATTTCTGCTTTGCTAATACCCCAACCTAAAAGCACAATTCTTTTTGCGCTTTTTACAGTACCAATTCCCATGGTAATAGCTTTTCTCGGCACGTTTTCAATTCCAAAAAATGATGGAGCTGCATCTATTCGCGTTATATGATCTAGTGTGATACTTCTTGTTCCTGAATTGAAATGAGAACCAGGTTCATTGAATCCAACATGTCCAGTTCGGCCAATTCCTAACAGTTGAAAATCAATACCTCCAAGAGCCTTAATTTTCATTTCATAATCTATGCAATATTGATATAAATCCTCAAGACTAACTTTACCATCTGGGATATTGATATTTTCAGGGAGTATATCCACATGATTAAAAAGATGCTCATGCATGAAATAAAAATAACTTTGAATGTTATTTTTATCCATAGGGTAATATTCATCTAAGTTAAAGGTTGTTACATTGGCAAAACTCAATCCTTCTTCTTTATACATTCTAACAAGTTCTTCATAAACCTTAATGGGTGAAGATCCGGTTGCGAGACCTAAAACACAAGGTTCATTTAAATCGCTTTTTTTACGAATTAAATTTGCTATTTCTTGTGCAACAATGATGGAAGCTTCTTGTGATGATTCGAATATTACATTGTGAATTTTTTCAAACCGCGTTTCTTCAAATGTTCCTGCTTCTTTGTATGCTATACTGGTAATATTGGTTATGTCTGCGTCCATTATAAAATTAATTAAAACTTATTTTTAATAAAGCAAGTGAAAAATTCACAGTCTTTTTCACTTGCTTTTAAATTACTCAAAAAACTCTATATAAAAAACTACTTAATTATTATTAAAAATTTGATCCACCGGTATCCCACCATAAACGAGTTCCGGCATTGTCTGCACCTCCTAATTTAGTAACTGCCCCAGTAACTCCATTTGGGTTGGTTGATAATTCACTATCTACAAATGGAATTCTTCTAATTTGAATATTTGTATCTACTATCCCGCCACTTTGGTTACTTACTACAGGAAAAATTTTAGGATAACCTGTTCTTCTAAACTCACTCCATGCTTCTTGACCTTCAGGGAACATAGCAATCCATTTTTGTGTAATAATTCGTTCCAGGTTTTCCTCGTTTGTCCCGCCTGGATTCCATGCAATTGTTATGGTACTTAAAGCAGTTGCACTATTTGATGCATTCACAGGGTCAACATAATTTGCAGGGACAGAAGTGTTATCTGCTATATATGCAGCTGCACCACTCGCGCCATGTTGTTCAAAGGATTTTGTAATACCCATTTCATAATTAGTTTGTGCATCACCAGCGCCATTCCAACCTCTTAAAGCTGCTTCAGCTTTTAAGAAATAAACTTCAGCAGTGGTCATTAATTGAACCGTAGGCGTTTTTATATTATCGTTTATCGCTGAAAAACCAATATAGTCTGCTTTTTGAGCAAGTTCATCAGCATAACCTGGCAATAATGGTAATCCGCCACGAACTCCTTTTACAGTTCCAGCAACACTGGTTGGAGCATCAAAATAAGTGGTTGTACGACCGTCATTATATCCTGTTAAAATAGATTCCATAGAAGCGTTCATTCTAATATCTCCCCAAGAATTATCAATAATAGAAAGTGGATGATCTAAAGTACTATGCACAAAAAAACCATCTGAATTTGCTGTCATTAAACCTAAAGATTGTGATAAAGCTTTTTCGCCTTCACTTTTTGCTTTAGCAGGATCTACTTTTGAGATTCGAATGGCTAAACGTAATCTTAAAGAATTAGCCAATTTTACCCAATTCGTATAATTTCCACCGTATGATAAATCAAAAGCAGTAAACCGTTGACTGTTTATATCAGCCATTAGGCTTTCAACTGCGGTATCCAAATCTGCAAAAAAAGCATTGTAAGCTTCTTGTTGTGAATCATATACACCTGCATTTGCTAAGTTACCAAAATTTGTATATACAATTGGACCAAACACATCAGATACACGGTGCATAGCTTCTACTTTTAGTATTAAGGCCACTGCATTTAAAGTCGGGAATTCTGTTGCTGTTAAATCACTAATAGATTTTACATTATTCATAACATTAGAATAAGGTACACTCCAAATAAAGTTATTCCATCCACTAACTAAGCTGTATGTAGTATTGTTTGCTCCGGCTACAAATGGTCTTGGAGGTGTCAAATAACCTGAATAAACATCAGCATTTAAATTTTGCTGTAATTGGTATGACCAAGCCGGATTGTATTGGTAGATACTCTCAAAAATAGGTTTGTATTTTGATCCTACATGTTGAAAATCTACTTCCAACTGGGCTTGCGTAATGTTTCTATCATTTACATTATATTGTTCTAAATCACTACAAGATGTACTAATCAGATTCAATAAAAATAAACATGCAAAAATGTTTTTTATATTTTTCATCATTTTAATTTTTTTAGAATGTTAAGTTAAGATTTAGTCCAATGCTTCTTGTTGATGGAAGCCCTAAAACATCTACACCTTGCAAAGCATTTCCTGTACTTAAAGAAATGTTAGGATCGTGCGGTGAATCTTTATAGAAGAAGAATAAATTATATCCTACTAAAGAAGCTTTAACTCTTGAAAAGAAAGAATTCTCGGCAAGCTTAAAATTATATCCTAATGCAAATTCTGCAAGTCTAACGTTAGTTGCGCTATAAATATATTCACCTGTAAAGCCATTTCTACCGCCAACTTTCCCATAATATTCTTGTGCTGTTAATGTTGAAGGAGTACCTGCTAAATTCACAACATTTACTGTTCTGTTTGCAGTTTCTCTGGCAGAGTTATTACTGAAACCTTCTACAATTGCTTGTGTCATGCTCATAGTCTTACCTCCAAATTTTCCATCAATTAAAAAATCTAAAGTGAAATTTTTGATTTCAAAAGAGTTATTCCATCCTAATGTAAAATCAGGATTTGCATTACCTACTTTTGTTAATCCGTCAATTGTATTATCGTCATTAGCTATAACAGCATCATTGTCAACAATTGGTGTTCCATTAGAATCTCTTCTAACAACTTGTGCATAAATATCACCGAATAATCCACCTTCAACCAAGTATGATCCAAAAGTATTCACGCCTTTACCAGATAGGGTAAAAAATTCAGGCTTAATCAAGCCATCTAATGCTTGTCCGTTATAAATTTTTACAATTTTATTTTTGTTTGATGCAAGGTTAATGGCCGTTGTCCATTTTAAACCTTCTTTTTGAACAGGAATTGCAAATATGGATGCTTCAATACCTTTATTTGAGATTTCCCCAGAATTTAAGTAAGCCTGAGATGCACCAATAATTGAAACTGATGTTGAAAACGGATAATATTGATTCACAGTTTTGGTATTATAATACCCTAAATCAATACCAAATTTATTGTTGTTAAATTTCCATTCAGTACCAATTTCAAAAGATTTTTGTCTTTCAGGTTTAGGTATAGAACCAGGAAACGGTTTAATTGGATCTGCTGGATTTATGCCACCACCACCAAAGATGATAGATCTTTGTGGATTAATTTGGTCTGCTGCAAATCCGTTACCAACTTCGGCATATGAGGCTCTAACTTTTGCGAAAGAAACATATTCTGGTAATTCCATTAACTCACTTAATACACCAGTTATACCTACAGATGGGTAAAAGAATGAATTATTAGCTGCAGGTAATGTTGAAGACCAATCATTTCTTCCTGTTAAATCTACAAATATTTTATCATTGAAACCAACTGTTGCACTTGCAAATACCGAGTTAACGCGAGTTTCAAGTGAGTTTTGACTAAAATTAACAGAGGAATTACCATTAAAATTTTGATACGCAAATACATTAGCAAATTGTAAACCTCCATTGGTACCAGAATCTGCATTAAAAGACTCAGAAGTTGTACGGGTTGTACTGGTTCCTATTATGGCTGAAACACTTATTTCTTCATTAAATTTGGTGTTAATATTTGCAATAACATCACCATATAATTGAGTGTAATCATTATTAAACACAATGTATCTTCCGTTGGCAGGGGCTAAAGTAGCTTCAGTAGTGGCATATATTTTTCTTTCAAAATTAAATAATGATTTGTCATAAGTACCTCTGGTTTGAAGAGATAACCAGTCGTTAATTTTAAAATCTAAACTTAATGAGGCAAGAAGCTTTTTATTAGTATCTTCTGAAGCATTTCTATTAATAATCCAATATGGATTTTGCTCAATATCTGATGTGCCTCTAAACCAACGTTGAGCCATAATATTTCTGGCCGGATCTAATGCTTCAAAATTTGAGTAATCAGATAATTTTTCAGTAGCAGATTCAAATGCATAAACGCCAACTAATGGATTAAAGTATAAACCAGAAATTGGTCTGTTTTTTATATTTTGTGTAGATGCCAGAACACTTGCATTTACGTTTAATTTGCCATCAAAAAGTTTTGCTGTTTCTCTAACATTAAACGTATGTTGCTTTAAAGCATTTGTTGGTAATATTCCATCAGCGAATGTATTACTATAAGAAAAATACGTTTGCGCATTTTCTGTTCCGCCCGAAATGGATAATGAGTTAATATTTGTAACACCAGTATTTAAGAAATTATCAATATTGCTTTGTGTTTCTTTATTAAATTTCATACTGTAGGCAGCACTATCCATTGTTAAGTTAGATGAAAAATCAACTTTAAAACTTCCTGAACGCCCTTTCTTTGTGGTAATTAAAATCACGCCGTTTAACCCTGCGCTACCGTATAAAGCAGATGCAGAAGCACCTTTTAAAACTGTTAATGATTCAATATCATCTGGGTTTATCAATGCCAAAGCATCACCACCATCCCTATTACCTCCATTAATTTCACCAAAAGTATCTCCTGGTTGGCTTGAAGATGGGTTAGATAATGGTATACCATCTACAACATATAGAGGTTGGTTGTTCCCAATTGAAGAGTTACCTCGTAAAGTTACTTTTACAGATCCTCCAACACCAGAAGCACTTCGAGTAATAGCTACACCTGCAACTTTCCCTGACAAGCTGTTTATTGGGTTGGTTTGTTTTGCTTTGTTTAACTCATCGGCATTAATGTCTTGAGCAGCATACGTTAAAGACTTTCTGGTTTTTTTAATTCCAAGAGCTGTTACAACTATTTCATTAAGTTGTTCAGCATCTTCTTCTAATTGTACATTAATTACATTAGATGCTCCTACAGGTATTTGCATAGTTGACAATCCTATGTAGGAAAATTTTAATACCTCACCAACAGAAGCGGTTATTGAATAATTACCATCAAAATCTGTTTGAGCTCCCTTGGTAGTTCCTTCAACCAGTACGTTAACCCCAGGTAATGGGGCACCGTCAGTTTTTGAAGTAACAGTTCCTGTAATCTCTTTTTCCTGTGCAAAAGTTATTTGAACAGTTAATAATAAAAAAGAAAACAAGAAAATTGTTCGTAAGTTTTGTTTCATAATTTGATTATTTAGTGAATTAATTTCATCAATATTATTTATAATAAAAATAATTATGAAAAAATATATCTATACGACGTGATTTTGCATATAGACAACATTTAATAGTCGATGAGTCGTTTTTCGCTTATAAACAATCATTAAATTAATTGTTAATTTGCTATTATATCACTAAAATTGTTGCATAATCTTAAACAAAAACTATTATTTCATCGTTAAAAAACAAATTAAGACTAACTATTCCATTACAATACCATGTTTTGTTTTGGTTAGGGTATTTCCTTTTTAATGTGGTACGTTGGGGAAGCTATTTTGATGATTATTGGTATTCATTAAAATCCAACCTTGTTGAATTTCCTATCCATATTATTGTTGTTTATATAAATGTTTACTTTTTAATCCCTAAATTTATTTTAAGAAAAAAATACCGAGCATATATTGGTTATTTAATTACAATGCTTGCTTTAGTATATTTAGTTAGAACAGGTTTAAATTATCTTTTGGTTACAAAAGAAATTTGGCCTGAGGCACATGATGCCGGTAAATTTCTTGAATTAAACCATGTTATAGCCGTTGTTTTAGGAGAACTTTATGTGATTGGTTTTGTTTCGGCTATAAAACTTGTATTAGATTGGGCTATAGAAAAGAGGAGAAATGAAGAATTAGCAAATTTGCAAATGAGCACTGAACTTAAATATTTAAGAACTCAAATTCAGCCTCATTTCTTTTTTAATACATTAAATAATTTGTATGCATTAACGTTGCAAAAATCTGATAATGCTCCTCGTTTGGTACTTAAATTATCTGATATGATGCAGTACATCCTTTATGAAGTAAACAGCTCAAAAGCAAGTTTGTTACAAGAGATAAACCATATTAATAATTTTATTGATATTGAAAGGATGAGGTTTAATGATAGAATTGAATTTAATATGGATATTACAGGTGAAATTGATGATATAAAAGTGCCACCTTTATTATTTCTTACATTTATAGAAAATTCATTTAAGCATGGATTAAAAGAAAATGATACAGTTAAAATTAACATGAGTTTTAAAATTGTAAAAAATGAATATTTAGAATTTGCACTTTCAAATAATTTTAATTCAAATACCCAGAAGGAGGAAAATAATGGGATTGGTATCGCCAATGCCCAAAGGCGACTAAATCTATTGTTTTCCAACAATTTTACTTTAGAATCTAAAATAAATAAAGGCCTATATAACATATTTTTAAAAATTCCGATATAATGAAAATTAAGTGTGTTATAATTGATGATGAACCATTAGCTATTAGTGTTATAGAAGATCATCTTAAAAATTTTGATAGCATTGAAGTTGTCGCAACTTTTAATAACCCATTGAAAGCTTTAAGTATTTTTCAACAAGAAAAAATAGATTTGGTTTTTTTAGATATTAATATGCCACATATGAATGGTTTTACATTTATTGATAATTTATTAAACAAACCGTTAATTGTAATTACTACGGCTTATAGAGAGTATGCTGTTAAAAGTTTTGAGTTGAATATTTTAGATTATTTAGTAAAACCCATCCCATTCAACCGATTTCTTAAAACAATTAATAAGGTATATCAACATGTTTTTTTGAATAACGCTTTGGGAGATTCAACTTTAAATCCAGAACCTCATATTTTTTTAAAAGTTGATAAAAAATTAATTAAGGTTGAGCTGAATAATATATTATATATTGAAAGTTTAAAGGATTATATAAAGGTAGTTACAACGCTTGGTGACTATGTTGTTCATAAATCACTTACGGCCATTTCTGAAGAATTGCCACATTCAAATTTTATTCGCATACATCGTTCCTATAACATTTCTATTAATAAAATTACAGCCTTAGAAGGCAATACTATTGAAATTGGTGGTAGAAAAATCCCTATCGGTAGAAATTATTTAAAACAAACCAAAGTACGCATCTTTAACATAAGTGAAGACCTTGAAGACTCATAAACATTTTAATAAAAACTAATACTACAGGTACAATTATGAATAAAAAAAGCCCATTATCAACGCAAACAAAAGACAACACATTGGTCCCAATTATTATTATAGCTGGACTATTTTTCATTTTCGGATTTGTTACCTGGATTAATGGGGCTTTAATACCTTTCATGAAAACCATTAATGAATTGACTTCTGCTCAATCCTTTTTAGTGGCATCGGCATCTTACATTTCATTTGTAGCAATGGCTTTACCTGCTTCTTATATTATTAATAAAATTGGATATAGAAAAGGGATGTCTTTTGGGC
>TARA_R110002167_G_scaffold86296_1_pt1 | contig 14836 bp, 28 predicted proteins | sample TARA_R110002167 | Tara Oceans TARA_R110002167 (sample SAMEA4398238) | marine metagenome | biome: Polar Biome; feature: [MES] marine water layer (ENVO:01000295) within the mesopelagic zone...; material: water (ENVO:00002006), including particulate matter (ENVO:01000060) such as...... | reverse complement strand
GTTTCAAATTCTCCTGTTGCTTCTAGTCCTAAACTAAAACCACCAATACCAGAAAATAAATCTAAATGCTTATACATCTTTAGGTATAAAGATAGGACTGTGTCCACCTTTAGCCGCAAGTTCTGTATCTATATATTTAAACTCTTCTTTGTTTCTAACAGAATGTCCTGTGTAAACAATATCCCTTAATTGTACGGGTGAAATCATTTCATGTGTTCTATCTGTAAATACAATAACATACACATGAGTTTCACTTGATACTGTTTTAACTTTCCAACGTTTAAATCGGTGAACAGTTTTGTTGTATGATTTAGATATATATTCTTCCATTTTAGATTTACCTAAAATGCGTTTATCATCATCTTCAAATAAAACACGCCAAACAGGCTCTTCAAACAAATTTGTTCCAGGATTAATATCTCCTTCATTATCTTGTAAAATGCCTTTTATTTTTTTAGTCATGCTGTCCAACTCGCTCTCTTGATTCTTGCGTCGGAACTAGGCATTCTTTTTACACCAGCATCTTTCATCCTTTGTATTAACTTGTCACCGAACTTGGAAAAGAATATCTGAAACAAAGGATTATTTTCTGATTTCTTATTTCCAAAAAATGAAATATCGAGTTGATCACAGATCGTCTCGAACTCGGCTTTTGATAAGCCGATTGTTATATAAGGTCTTGCCATGTATCCCACATTATCCTAATACATGGGATTGTCAATTACTTTTATTTGTCAGGAATTTCAGTAACTTCAGCATCTTCTATATTAATGCTAAATTGTTTTTCTATTTCTTTAAGTTTTTCTTCTACTTCAACCTTAGATAGTTGATCAATAGATCCTGTCAATATTTCTTTTCTGTCAATATAAAGTCCTGCAGCTTGACCTCTAGATTTCTCAGCTGCCACTGCTGCCGCCCAATTGCCATCTCCTTCAGCTCCTCTGGACAAATCATCTAATCGTTTGATATGTCTAGAATAGCTAACTTTATACTTTTCTTGCCATTCTCTACGAAGTCTTTCAATTTCTTCTACTACAAGAGGAAACATTTTAGGGTTTTGTAAATTTGATGCCTGTTGTTTACAAGCTTTTTCAGAATAGCCTGCTTCTTTTGCACAATCTGATGCTGACATTCTATCGCCTTTGCTGACAATAAGGGTAGCAAACTTTATTTGCTTCGGTGTTAATTTATTCATATAGTTGTATATACAATATATATATTTAAAAATAAATCTTTTATTTCTTGTACGAGGCATGATAGTAAACTATATGCCTATGGGATAGGGTTACCTTGGTTACCTGGTCCAATAGCCATGAGTAACCAATAAGTAACCGATAAAACATAGTAAATTCAATGAGTTACTTTAAAAGTTACCTCGGTTACCTCATTTTCAATAAAAAAAGCAAAAGTAAAAAAGAAAATAATTCCTGAACAACTATAAGATAAAAATACTTCTCTAATTATTTGTTTTAGTGTATTATTTCGCTGTTATAACACACAATACAAGGAACAAATATGTCAAATAAAAAAATGTCCCCAGGGAAAATGAAAGCCATGACAGGTAAAACAACACGCAAAAGAAAAGGAGTTATACCATTAATTGGAGCAGCTAAACCAAGCAAAGATATATCTCCTTCTGTTACTTATGATAAAGACGGAAATATTACAATTAGACTTTTTAATCGAGCAATAAAAAACATTGATAAAGTAATTAAAACAAAGAAAAAGGATTAACATGCCAAATAAAAAAATGCCCCCAGGGAAAATGAAAGCTAAAACAGGTTTCGCAACTAAAGCTGAATTGGCTAGTAAATTAGCTAGAGCTAGAAAAACAACAGGTAGACTAAGTAATGATGATATTAAAAGAGCATTAGGATCACTAGTTGGATCAATAAGTGGAGCAGGTTTAACAGCTATAACAAAAGAAATTAATAAATATAAAAAAGATTCTAAAATGATACGTATGAGTATTGCAGATAAAGCAAAGAAAAAGGATTAATATGAAGGGCGTAAAGCATTATACTAAAGATGGCAAAGAGTACAAAGGGAAAACCCATAAACACAAAGATGGAACTTTAATGACAGGTGCCACTATGACTAAAAAAAGTAAAAAACTTGTTCATTACAAAGACATTAAAAAGAAAAAGGATTAACATGGTAAAAGTAGTTAAAAAAAATGCACCAGGAGGAAAGTCAACTAAAGGCTCCAATGCACCTGGAGGAACTCCAAGTAAGAGTAAAAGAAGGTTAGAAAATAAAGTTACAAGAATGAATATTAATAGGGGTCAAATAGGAGAAGATGAAAAGAAAAGGCTTGTAACACAACTAGAGATGAAAAGAGAAGGATTTTATGTCGTTAGAGATAAAGAAGGAAGACCAAAACTTAAAAAATATAAAGATGGAAAGTATGAAGGCGGCTTTAAGAAAAAATAATGCCTATCTCTAGACTACAAATGCCTAAACAATTGAAAGGCAACAGAACTAAGAAACTTAAACAACAAGCAGCAACAGCCATTGCTATAAAAAAGCATGGCATTCAACCGAAAAGGAAACAATATGCCAACTCTTAAACCAACACTTAGAATGCAAACCGGAAAAAAAACAGCAAAAAGAAAGCCTGGTACAGGAATGTCACCTGGTGAGCTTAAAGCTAAAACAGGAAAAACAAAAATTACTCGAAAAATAAAAGATTTGCAAATGATTAAACCAATGAAACCTAAACCACTAGATAGATTTGATAAACCTTTTAGAACACAAAAACGAAAAAAACCAAAAGCATAAGTGAAAACACCTAAACTACCAGAATTTGTGGTTATGGGTCCATTTAAAGTCTTTTTAAGGCTCGTGAGCCACGATCTATCGTACGAGGTAAGTGAACAGCAGGGGTCATTTCACTCCAAACCTCCACTTACCATCGTTCTAGACGAAAATATCATGGCCATGGAAAGCGAAACTACTTTTAATTTACTAGTACATGAGTTATTTCACCTATGTTATTATCAATACAATCTAGATAAGGACAAAGACGAAGAAGTCTTAGTCAACGCTTACGCAAACTTTACAACAGAATTATTAACTAGAAGTAATCTTAAAGAATATTTAACATATCTCATTACAAAGAAAACCCACTAATGATTATTAAATTTTTCTTAGTAGGATTTTTTTGTGTATCAACTAATGATTGTATTAGAGTATCAGGAGCGTCAGGATTCGATAGCTACGAAGATTGCGTACAATATGCCAATGCCGTAGAAAAAAATGTGCTAGACTATACAAAAGGTAAAGCTGTAGAACTAGAACTAAATTGTATTGATGCATACGAACTACCTGGAATAAACTTTATTTAAACTAGAACTAAAGAATCGTAAATGTCCTGCCCATATAGGTTTTCTCATGATAGATTTCTTCTTTTAAAAGATCTAGGAAATTCATTGTACTGTAGATATTCATTATAAGCCCACTGCCAATCACTACCATACTCTGATCTACAATAATTTTTAAGATCCTCATTAGGATTATTTTTAAAAAAAGTGCTAAAGAAGTTTAGGAAGTGGTTCTTAGCACTGTTTGTTAAATTCATCATGCCCAGAATATAGGCTAAAAATGATTTTTTTACTTGTGTTATTTTGAGACGTCAGGCGTCTATTTCTTTTAATCTCTCTTGAACAATTTTAGATATATCTTCGTGTAAAACTTTTAAGATACCTATGTCTATTTCACAAGGATTGCCTAAGCTATCTACAAGTTCTTTTATTTCATCTTTGGTATGACTGACATACAGTTTACCATTCATATACAATATTCTCATTTATCATCATCACAAAGACATACTTTCTTTGCTTTCATATCTTCTAATTCTTTATGAAGTTCACCATTAATTTTTCTGTGAAATTCATTCAGTTCTTTTTGATCTCGCAGCTGTTCTGTTAGCACAGCAATCGTTTCTTTTAGTCCATCTTTAGTTTCAATCATCATAATTTATACTCCATTCCTATTATTAATCCAATGTTACCTGTTACTTCATAGCCAGGGGCCAAGAACCAATTACCATGTATAATTCTAATCATAGGTGCCACATCATAACCACTATATCCTGTTACCAAACCATACTCTATAAACTTATATTTTTTGCCCACATACGCACTTAATTTTCTTTCACTATTATAATAAGTACCAAAAATAGTATTATCTACATCACATCTAACATGAGGATGTACACTATTATAATTATTATCTAATCCTACATGCATAGACAAAGCCACTAATAAAGACAAACAACTCAATGTTTAAACTTATCTTTATCAAGTTCGTATTGCCGTGTTCCGATAACCCATAACAAAAATAAAACAGCAAAGAGCTGTAAAATCACTACACCAAACAAAACATAAACTATTACATTCATAGGTATCTCATTTCTATTTCTGCTTCAGTTTCAATGACAACACGAGCTCCACAAGATAGTAAAGCTTTATCATTACCACCATATCTTACACGAGAAGGACCATTGATAATCACCTCATGACAATAAGTATTTTTCTTACCTTCTTTAATAGTGATTACAGGTTCATTCTCATTTTTCTTTTTATTACTTCTAATAATATGTTGATTAACGTGTATATATTTTTTCACTTTTTTCTCCTGTTACTTATCAATACCTTTACCAACATCTGTTCCGGGAACCTTGGATCGTAAATGAATATTAAAGGCCATAGATCGTCTTTCCCCTTCACTACGAAAAGGATAAACCTGGTGCGATAACCAACTAGGAAATAAATAGAGATCACCTATCTGTGGTTTCACGAGCCAAGAGTGTTTTGCAAATGTATTTGCAACACTACCTAAGAACTCAAGACAACCAACACTAGGATAATGATCTTCTCTTCTGTATTCTTCTTCGTAGTTAGGTGGCATCTTGAGAAAAAGAACTCCAGATAGCTGCGAATCATGAATGTGAAGAGGATTAAAGTCTCCTGCATATTGACTAACAACCCATGAACTATAACTCATGATTGTTTTCTCAGGATCAAGTTGATTAGGAACTAATTTCATAATGTATTCTGTTGCAAGTTTATTCACAACAACTTCTAATCCTTTAACCTCAGCTAAAGACAAGGCTACTTCTTTTTTAACATTACCTGCTAAATTAGAACTATAATCTAAATCATTAGATTTTTTATTGTCTTGTAAAATGGTATCTGCTTTTTCATTAACGGCATCTATTACCACTTGAGGTACAGAACTTTTTAAAATTCTAGGTCCAAACGGAGTATAGATATCATATGATACTTGTTGATCTTTCATGTTATCCTTTCAATGCCTGTCTCTCCAGGCCGTCACACCACTTCCTATCTTTTGAGGGGTAAGGATTATCCATCTAGGTGTCAGACTTATGTGTCCCTTGTACTTCGGGATTCGGTCTAAGAATATCTTCCTTTACAGAAAGAGTCTCAATTGTGTAATTAAGAGGAGGGATTGGTTTATGAAAGGAATTTCCAGGAGGATACTGTAAAAGTTCAGTCCAATCCCTGCTCTTAATTTTTTCTTGCACTTCTTCAATAGCTGCTTGAGAAGATTCATGCAAAACTCTATAAGTATATGTATGTGTTTGTCTAACAACTACGCTATACTTATCAATTTTTATTGTATCATAAACTTTATCAGAAGGTTTTTTACCTAAATCTTTATATTCTTTTAAAAATTCTACAGCTTCTTGAAAATTATCGTCTGTAGTATCTTTTTCAATGTAGTGTAAAACACTCTCTATAGCCATATCCACGTTTTTTATTCTATATTCTTTATTCACGTTATTCCTTTCTAAATTAAAACAACCACAGTCCATACATGTCATACCTTTGTGTTCAAAATGTAAACACTCAGGACATAAACTCATTTTATTTTGATGTTTCTATCTTCACACTCTTTAATACATAAATATTCAATAACTTTACCTACAGATCTATAATCTTCGGCACCTAGTTTTTGTAACATTTCCCAAATCCCTAGCTTAACAGCTACTGATTTGTATTTTGTTATGTCTGTCATTCTTTTACTCCTAAAATAATATTGTTAATACTATGATGATAAACAATATTGGTTTCCAAAGTAATATACCTAAAGCTAGATACAACAATATATTCATACATCAACCCATTTTATACTGGATTTTATGGGAGAAGTCAATGTAAAGTCCTATCTATATCCATATCTGGTTCAAATTCTACTGTTTGTTCTATATAAAGAACAGCATCACAAACAGGACAACTGTATAAATTTTTAGATTTATTAATCTTTATAGGTTCAATTTCTTCTTCACAAGCAGCACATTGAGTTATTATTTCTTTATCGTTCCCCATGATTTACCTATCTTTGGTTCTACCTTACTTGGTACTTCTAGTTGTATACAATTTTCCATAATGTCTTTAATTTGTTGTATCATTTTATCATCTGTTACAGAGACATTCAATTCATCATGAACTTGAATATGTGGTATAATACCTGCTTTATAAACCTCTATCATAGCTTTTTTTGTTTGATCAGCTGCACTACCTTGTATTAATTTATTCAAAGCTTTGTATATAAATGCTCGTTTTAAATTACTACCATACTTTCTAATAGCATCATCTCTAGGTAATGCTTTATGTACACCCCATTTGGTAGGTTCCCACAAATCAAAATGACATATACGACCTAATATTGTTCTTACTTGACCATTATCATTAGCAGATTTACTAGCTAAACCCATAAGTTGTTTTACAAAAGGCACACGAGAGTGATATTTATTAAACAATTCTTTTGTATCATCTTCACCTATACCAAGTTGACTTCCTAATTTTTTCATACCCATACCATAGAACAATCCGAGGTTCACGGTCTTAGCTACCTTTCTCTCTATCCCTGCAATATTACCTGCAATCTGGTGAAAGTCTGTATTAGCATCATTATTATAAGCATCAACAAATTCATCAGCACCATCTAATCCACCATGCGTTAGAGCTGCAAAATGTACGACAAGTCTCGGTTCTTGCTGTGAATAGTCAAAGCTACCCCACTTAGTACCTTCCTCTGGAATAAATAAAGATCTTATCATAGGACCAATCTTTTCATTACGTGCGGGTATTTGTTGTAAGTTTGGATTAGACATACTCAAACGTCCTGTAATCGTACCACCTTGATCAGATTTTAATTGATTAATCTCACCGTGAATACGACCATTTGTTTCGTGTTTAAGTAGGGAATCTATAAAAGTAGAACGAGCTTTAAATAACTCTCTAGCTTCTACGATTTTACTAGAAAATGGATCATTTAGTGTAGCTAAAAAATTTTTATCAAAACTTGGCAAACCACTTGGAGTTTTGTTATACTGTATACCCTTTTTATCAAACGCTTTAGCAACAGAAGTAGGAGCAAAAACCTCTACTTCAAAACCAACTTCTTTTTTTAAATCACGAAGAATAATATTCTCTTCTTTTTGTATTTGTTTTTTTAAATTATTTGCTTTTTCTAAATCTATTCTTACACCATTCCATTTCATAGCCACAAGCACAGGTAATAGTTCTGTTTCCAAATCAAATATACTGTTAAGTTCTTGTCTATTTATTTCTATTCTTAATGCTTTCCAGAGCCTAAGAGTCATGGCAGCATCTTGCTCTGCGTAAGGACCAACATATTGTACAGGTAATTTATACATCTCAGCTTTAGCATCGACTTGCCAGGCTTGTGCAGCTTCATACAATAAAGATTCATCTTTCTTTTCTTGTATATAATCACGTGCAACCGCATTTAAGTTGTACTGACCTGGCATTCTATTCTCATCAACAACAGCCGCAGCTATCATTGTATCAATACATCGACCTTTAACTTCTACACCCCATCTTTTCAACCAACCTAAATCATAACTTGCATTATGAAATATTTTGTCAGCATCATTTTTTAGAAGTTTTGATAATTGATTTCTTAAACCTTCTTCGTCAAAGTTACCACCACCTTCGTGTCGTACAGGAAAATACCCCTTCCAACCATCTACAGCGATAGCTATACCTGCTACATGACCTCTACCTGTAGCCCACCCTGGTCCGGTGTCCTTGATACCTGGATCGTAAGTTTCTAAATCTATAGCAATTTCTTTAGCATCTGATAAATCAGGCAAGCTTTGAGGTACTACCCATTCTTTCGGTGGTTCAAATAATGGTCTTTGTGTCGACATACTCAATTCTCACTTTCATTTTTTTCTGTGTAGGATTTAAATGCCTACTAATTTTAGTGCCTTTGTTTTTTCCAGTCTTTCTTCTTGATATACTTTTTACATCTATAAGTTTACATACTCCATTTTTATCTACAACAACTAAATCAAACGGACATAGAGGATCAGATGATCGAGCTACATAAAAACCTTTACTAATATATTTAATCATAACTAATAACTCACCAACAACACCTTTAGCTGATTTACGATTCAATGAAAGGCCTCGTAAAACTCTCTATCTGTTTCAGATCTAACAAGATGTAAAGCTTTTTTAGCCCTTGTCATACCTACATAAAATACTCTTCTCTCATCATCTGGATTATTAAAATACGACTCATCAGCTTTTCTAGGTAGATCTGTTAATAACATAACATTGTCAGCCTCTCCACCTTTAGCTCCATGTATTGTAGATAGGTTGATCCGTGGTTCAAGATTCAAGTTTTCTTTACGACGAAGCAAAGCAATAATATATGCAACCTCTCTTAATGGCATACGATCTAACGCTTGATGCCATATTTTATGCTCAGGTATCATTAAACCGTATTTTTTCACTAAGTCTTCATGAGTGTAAAGAGACTCTGGATCTGCGTTAGGCATAGTCTTAAAACCATACTTTACACCTCTATTTACAGACATATAATGATAGATAGCATTAACATTATCCAATGATATAGCCTGTTTTCTTTTCGTAAGATCTGTCCAAGCATTAATAGCCTTTAATTTTTTAGCACTAACAGAAGGTATACCATACATAGAATAGTAAAAACCCCGTAGTCTCATCTCTTCTGCTAATTGTTCTAAGGTGTAGTTATCTCTTGTCATAACAAGCCATTGTCCCTTATCCATTTTTGCATACACAGCAGCTCTCATGGTATGAAAATGTAACTCACCCTTCTCTTCACCTTTAGGTTTCCATACCTTAGGGATTCTATTATCTATTTTGTTAATTAATTTTGTAGCAATCTCATGAATACGAGGCGGTACACGATATGACTTATCTAAAATATATCGTTCACCATGTAGTCCTATAAGATCTTGTGGATTAGCTCCTGCCCATTTAAAAATAGATTGATCGTCATCACCTGCTACATAAATCCTAGCAGCTTTATCCATTATTTTTTTAACCATAGCCCATTGTATAGGTAACAGATCCTGTGCTTCATCAATAATAAATACATCAAACTTTGGAACTATCTCTTCATTTGTGCTTTCGTTAAATTCTATAATCATGTCAGTAAAATCAAAAAGCTTTCTTGATTTTTTGTAATCTGTAATACCGTCAGCTATATATTTTAACTTCATCCAACCCCCTTCTAAATGTCCAACTTCTTGAAACTGTTGTTTGAGAGTTATGTTACGAACCCTTGCCATATCTACAATTTTAGCAAAGATATCATCTTGTAATTGAAAACCAAATGTATCCATCTTACGATTGGTATTAGAAAGTTTGATACCTAATAAATCAGATAGCTCTCTAAAATGTTCATCCTTCATGACATCGTTCTTAGTCAGTCCTAATTGTCTAAACGCTAAACTATGTAGCGTTCTAAAATACATAAAATCTTTTTTTTCTAAATGCTGAAATCTACTCATAGCCCTGGTCCGTGCTTCATTGGCAGCTTTTACTGTGTAAGCAAAGTAACCAATACGTGTAGGATCTGTGCCTTCTGCTAGTTCTTCTTCTATTCTTCTTAATAAATATTCTGTTTTACCTGTCCCTGGTGGACCTAAAATTATTTTAGTTTCCATTAGAACGGTGTCTTTGATGTTAAATCAGGTATAGGTAAATCACTTATATCTTTTTTGTCTAGCTCCTTAAATTTATTCGGTATGTACCACAAATGATATGACTTACCCCTGATCTTTTTCTTTGTGGAATCACCGTCAAGTTCTCTAATTCTTGCACACATTTGTGTGGAACTAAAATTAGTAAAACGTTTTTTATTTAAATAATTTTCTAATGATGTAAGCCTGAAATAAGTTACTTCTTCGTCCTCAGGTGTCCAGGCTTTGTCTATAAGTATCTCATCAATTGTCATAGCTTCACCTTGATCAGATAAAAAAGATTCTAAATAATTATCAAATCTACCTACTTTTGTTACCTCTTCAGGCATTTCTATAACCTCAACTACTGCAAGTAAACTTTGTATTCGAGCATCCCAATCACGAGCTGCCATTTTATTAGGTAAAACATTTAAAGTATTCATACAAGCTTTTCTAAACTTAGCTTGATCAAAAAACTCATCTGTACCTATACAAAGTCTTCGGCCATCAACATTTAAAAACCAAACAGATTCATCTGACTCATACTTTGTTAAATCCGTGACAGTATGATTATAGTCATTCCCAATACCATATTGTCTAGACTTACACAAAGATGCATTACAGACAGAACACATAGGTTGGTCTTTACATTTAAATTGATAATCTTTTTTTTCATGCTGACTAATTGTTTTTAATACTTGTTTAGAAGGCAGGATAGGGTCCATAAACTTATGATTAAAAGAATCTAATTGATCTTGCCATTCTTCAGGCCATTTCTTTTTAGCATAGACAGCGTATTGATACAAAGTATTATCTCTACCACCCTCTGGTATTTTCTCATTCATAAGATGCTCTAAACACGGAGGACCATCAAACCCTGTTGAAGTTGTCTTCTTTGTTGTAGAAAGTTTTTTTAAATCAGCTTCTGTCAAAGCATGTGTATTATGTAACTTAAAAAATTCTAATAATGTGTATGGTTTACCATCTTTTGTAATTGCAAATCGTTGTGTAATCTCAGGATTACTGCCACCAAAATAAGGCAGATTAAGAAAGTTACCTGTATCACCACGATCTGCTCTAATTTCTATTTGTTTGGGAAATATTTCACAGTTAGCAAAACCAAGAAAAGCTGCAAAATCTGATAGTTTTTCTCTCATAAGTTGTGCTGTTACAGCTTCCTTAGTAAAAATAAATATATGTGCTCCACCTGACTTAGATCTACAAACTATTAAAGGTAGAGACTTTGATTGAATTTTTTGTACAAGTTCTTTTAAGTTAAGAGGATACATATCAACATCAATACATCCCCAATAACATTTAGAATCATCCATAATAGGAATGATACCCAAGCTAGGTTGTTTACCTTCTAAGTGATCTAACCACATTTGATCTGTAATCTGACCTTTAGTTATGTAAGCTTTACCACCTTGCTTGCCATTTTCTTTTTGTTCTCCTGCTCTATACTGACCATAGGCTCTGTCTAAGCCTCTAAAAATACTTTTAAATGTAGCAAGATCATATATTTCCATTGTTATAAATTTTTTAAAAAAGGGGGCCGAAGCCCCCTAGATCAAAATTAGAATGGTGTGTTGCCATCTGTATTAGAAGTAGTAGCTTGATCCATTTCTGGTTTTGCCTGTACAGTACCTGCTTTGACACTTTGTGCGAAATCTTTCGCATCATTGTAAGCTTGTTGATCCGTAACAGGTCCTTCAAGTTCTATATTCCAACCAAACCAAGAGCCTTGATTGTTTTTTTCTTTAACAACCGTAAGCTTATAAGTATGACTAAACCAAGGTGGATTAAAGGAACCTTTAGATCCCTGGATTCTAAGATTTAACATCGTAGAGTTCCACCTACGGCTTTTCTTTAGCTGTGTGCTTTTCATAGTGATAAGAGCAGGAGTTCCAATGCCTGTCTCTTTGTTATAAAGAATGACAAAATAGTTTGCATTTGTCTCAATATAATTACCATTTTCAAGCATATCTTTATTTTTAGAGTTACGAGTAGTCTTAGTTAAGATATCGCTATCTGCCTTAAAGATATTAACAGGAGCGCCACTTCCTGTTTCCCTTTCTTCCCATTCTACATACTGTCTTTCATAGCCACAAGGTATCACCACAATACCTTCTTTGCCATCAAAGGCTTCGCCTGTAACAGTATTAAAAATCTGACCTGGCTTGAGTGCATCATTAGCATCAAGTTCATCAGAACCATTCATGAGAATTTTCAACCTAGGTGTTGCTAGATCATCTTGTGTTAACCCTGCTTGAGTTAACGAAGCATCTTCCTCAAAAATATTTGCGGGAAGGCCTGCCTCAGGCTTTTTTGCAACTGCGTTGCTTTTAGTTTCCGTCATTCGTTTGTCCTTTCAACGATTATTTAATTGTCTTTTTTTGCACTAGTTTTGTTTTGTTGGCCACGTGCACTCCAAATTCATCAGGCAAAGAAACACCTTTTTTGTGTTGCTCTGAGACGAATGCTTTCATAGTTTGGTAGTGTACATCTTCTTTTTCTGTACACGCCATTCCTAAATCTTGTATCGCAGTTTTGAGTTTAGCTGCTTCTGCATCTTCACCCATACCAAATGTTACTGCAACATTGTTTTTAATTAAGTCACCATGTCCTTGGTCCCTTAACCAACCATATACATACTCTCTATTTTTTACAAGTACGCCTGGTTTAATATCTTCAAAAACTTTTACTTCTGTTCCGTTGTCCAAGGTTACACTTTGTAAACCCTTTTCAGCTAGGAACTGTGGTATATCTTCTTCAGATAATATTCTAGCCTGCTCTTTATATTTTTTTAATGCTTCTTCAGTACGTTCAATAATACCTTCAACATTCTCAAGAGACTTACATTTTTCTGCTAGTGCTTTTAGTGAAGTATCTGTGACTTCTTGGAAAGAATCTTCCTCAAAGTTTATTGCCATCTTTGTCATTCTCATTTCTCCTTGTGTTAATTTCTATAGGAAAATACTTTTCTCTTCTCCTATCCCACTTTAAAACTTTAAAGCGTCCCATATTTATATCAGAAGCTACGGCACATGCAATACCTATTATACTTGGATCACCAATCAATAACAAATAATCATTGTCGTTAAAGTCTTTTAGAACTTTTTTTATTTTTTCAGTTATTGGATTTGGACTCAATAATAATTGAAGACCTGGATCTACTACAGCTTTTAAATCGCCATATTCCTCAGCACTGAGGACATCCTTATAAGGCATTTCTTGGATTACATATACAGTCATTCTATTTTTCTTTTTCAAACTTAACACTTGATTTTTATTTTTGCAAGGATTATATTTATGGGAGAAATTGGAGAATATAGAAATGACCGAATATAAATATAAAACGACACCTTTTTTACATCAAGAAACCACATTAAAAAAATCTTGGGAGAGAATCTCTTATGCTTTTTTTATGGAAATGGGTACAGGTAAATCTAAAGTTTTGATAGATAACATGGCAATGTTATTTGAAAAAGGTAAAATAAATGCAGCTTTAATTATTGCACCTAAAGGTGTGTATAGAAATTGGATGAACCAGGAGTTACCCAAACATTTACCTGATCGTATAAATGCTAATATAGTATGTTGGACACCAACGCCTAATAAAAAACAAAAAGAAGAGTTTGAAAGTTTAAAAGTTATTTCTGAAAACTTAACAATATTTTTAATGAATGTAGAAGCTTTGAGCACACTCAAAGGTTATGAAGCTGCTTACAATTTTGTAAAAGGTCATGAAACTTTAGTAACAGTTGACGAATCAACCACTATAAAATCTCCTACTGCTTCAAGAACTAAAAGCACTGTTAAGCTGGGACTTCATGCAAAGTATCGTAGAATACTTACAGGATCTCCTGTAACAAAAAGTCCTTTGGATTTATATACACAATGTCAATTTTTAGATTCAGAGCTATTAGGATTTAGTTCTTTTTGGGCATTTAAATCAAGGTATGCTTTGATGGCACATAGAAATGCTGCAGGTGGTGCTCACAGTTACCAACACATTATAAAGTATGTAAGATTAGATGAGCTTAATACTAAATTAGAAAGTTTTTCTACACGTATTTTAAAAGAAGATTGTTTAGATCTTCCAGAAAAAGTATATATGAAAAGAAGTGTAGAGTTAACTTCTGAACAAGTTAAAGCTTATAATGAAATGAAACAGTTTGCTGTTGCAGAATTAGAAGATAAAACAATGACAGCTTTTTCAGCATTAACACAAATGATGCGATTACATCAAATAACATGTGGCCATGTAACAACAGACGATGGCACAGTACAAGAAATAAAAAGTAATCGTTTAAAAGAATTATTAAATTTATTGGAGGAAACAGATGGTAAAATTATTATTTGGGCTAATTATAGATACGACATACAATCAATTACCAAGGCTTTGGAGAAAAAATATGGAAAGGAATCTGTTGCTAGTTTTTATGGGGACACGCCTATGGACCAGAGGGATCAGATTGTATCTAACTTTCAAGACAAAGAAAATTCTCTTGTTTACCTTGTTGCTAATCCTAAGACTGGAGGTTATGGTCTCACTCTCACTGCTAGTCATACTGTGGTGTATTACAGCAACAACTATGATTTAGAAATCAGATTACAATCAGAAGACAGAGCTCATCGTATTGGTCAAAATCATAAAGTAACTTATATAGATCTTATTGCAGAAAAAACAGTTGATGAGGTGATTGTAAAATCTTTAAGAAATAAAATTGATATTGCTACAGAAGTTTTAGGTGAAGATATGAAAACTTGGTTGGTATGATTATTTCATATTAGCTAAAGGATTAGCTAAAGTTTTTTGAATTGTAT
>TARA_R110002167_G_scaffold1878_5_pt1 | contig 14865 bp, 12 predicted proteins | sample TARA_R110002167 | Tara Oceans TARA_R110002167 (sample SAMEA4398238) | marine metagenome | biome: Polar Biome; feature: [MES] marine water layer (ENVO:01000295) within the mesopelagic zone...; material: water (ENVO:00002006), including particulate matter (ENVO:01000060) such as...... | reverse complement strand
ATCGCTACCTCGCCGATTCACATGAAATACAAGCTGCAGATGCAGCCCGATCAGGTTATAGAACAGGCGGTTTATGCGGTTAAACGCGCGCGTAATTTGATTGATGATGTTGAGTTTTCTTTAGAGGATGCCAGTCGCTCCGAGCTGGACTTCATGTGCCGGATTATCGAGCAGGTGATCGATGCCGGTGCCCGGACGATCAATATTCCTGACACCGTCGGTTATGCCGTCCCCGATGAGTTTGGTCGTACTCTGGCGCAATTGATTGCGCGTATTCCCAATGCGGATAAAGCCGTGTTTTCGGTCCATTGCCATAACGATCTTGGCTTGGCAGTGGCTAATTCGCTGGCGGCTGTCACCCATGGTGCGCGGCAGATCGAATGCACCATCAATGGTCTGGGTGAGCGGGCAGGTAACGCTTCTCTAGAAGAGGTGGTGATGGCGCTACGCACCCGCAAGGATATTCTGGGGTTAGAAACGAACATTGATGCGACTCAGATCGTTCCCTGCTCGCGTCTGGTGTCGGGGGTGACCGGTTTTCCGGTGCAGCCTAACAAGGCCATTGTGGGTGCAAATGCCTTTGCTCACGAGTCTGGGATTCACCAGGATGGGGTGCTTAAGCACCGCGAGACTTACGAGATCATGACCGCTCAGGATGTCGGTTGGAATACCAACAAAATGGTGTTGGGTAAACACTCCGGTCGGGCTGCGTTCCGCGCACGTCTGGATGAACTGGGGATTAGCTTCGAAACCGATGCCGAACTCAATACGACCTTTGCTCGGTTCAAGGACCTGGCCGATAAGAAGCATGAGATCTACGATGAAGATTTGCAGGCGTTGGTTTCAGGTGCGCGCAGTGAGGCGATCAATGAAAAGTATCATCTCAGCTCATTGAAAGTAACATCGCAAACCGGCGAAACGCCCGTTGCTGAGGTCGTGGTGATGGTGGACGGGGTGGAAATCAGCGCTAGCTCGGCAGGCAGTGGTCCGGTCGATGCGACCTATAAAGCGATCGAGAGTATCGTCCATACCGAAGCGAGTCTTGAGCTGTATTCGGTCAACGCTATCACCAGTGGTACCGATTCGCAGGGCGAAGTGACGGTGCGTTTGGAGAAGGGCGGACGGATCGTAAATGGGTTGGGGGCTGATACTGATATTGTGATCGCTTCGGCCAAGGCCTACCTCAATGCGGCCAATCTGTTGCTGTCACATGTGGAAAAACCACACCCGCAGGTTTAAGTCTGGTACAGGATGATACACATCGAAACCCAGCAGGAACAGCTTAGGCAAGAGTATTTGGCAGCGCTCGGGGTGACGCTATGGTTACCCCGGCAGGCGCTGCCGGGTGCTGCGGTTTCGCCTGCCTGGCATTGGCATGCGGCTAAACCAAGTGGATCTGCTGATGCCGCTTTAAATCCAGCGACAGGAACGTCATCCACCCCTGTAAATAGAAGTCTTGTAAACAGTGCGTCTGCAGCGCAAGAGAACCATCGCCCATTACCTCATGCGATGCCGCTACGGCAACTGCTAAAGGAGCCGTTAAAACAGCCATCCTCACCCCCGGCTATGACTGGGCTAGAATCTGCAGTGACAGATTCGGCCGCCGAGTCTCAATTTTCGATTGCAGTGGGTACAGAGCAGCAAAAAATCCTTGCAGCTTCACTCGATCCTGAGGTTGAAGCCAGCACACAAGTAACTGCAGAGGCTTCAGTTTTAGAAACCGCGGTTTCAAAAACAGTAGCTTCTAAAGCAGCAACCTCTAAAACAGCAGCCTTAGAAGCAGCAGACTCAGGAATAGCTGGCTCAGAAATGCCAGCATCAACCCGGGTTCCCAAATTTCGATTGGCGATGCTTGGCTATAGCGACTGTTTGGTGGTGACCGAACTACCGAACGGTCAGTCACTAGGATGGTCTGCTGAGCATCAGCTGTTGCTGGATGCGATCCTGAACGCGATAAACTTGGGTGGACAGGTGCAGTCGTCGAGCGGTGTGAGTGAATTTCAATGGCCTCTAGATCCCCTGGCCCGCTTTGATCAGTCTGCATCGATCGCACGGCATGCATTGAAAGTTACTCTAGAAAACGCACTGAAAACCGAACATCGGGTGCTGTTGCTGATGGGGAGAAGTGCTCATGAGTATCTCTTTGCACCGGGAAAAAAGCTCTCTTTAGGCGAGCTAATGGATTTCCAAGGTCGGTCCACACTCTGCTGTCATGGTCTGAATGAAGTGTTGCGATTGCCCAAGCTTAAGGCTGAACTTTGGCGTCAACTGCAGCCGCTGCGGAACTCTTCGGGTGGTCACTGAAGCGACTAGCTATACGGATGCAGCTATCTATATAACGGTAGCGGTTGATTCTGATCTTGAATACGTTGCCCAGTTAGAGCAGCAGTTATTTAATTCTCCTTGGTCGTTGGTTCAGCTTCAGAATAGCCTGCGCTCTAATCACTGGATCTGGGTGGCGAAACAACAGGCTGTCGTCATCGGTTATCTTCTAGTCAGCCAGGGGGGCGGGGTCGCAGACCTCTTGACCCTGGGTGTTGATCCTAAGCAGCAGCGTAGCGGCATTGGCTATCAGCTATTGGCTCATCTATTTGATAGTTTAGAGCGCGAGCGGGTGGAAGAGCTGTTTTTGGAAGTACGTCAGTCAAATACAGCAGCGCTTAATTTATATCGCCGTTGCGGTTTTGAGTCGGTAGCGGTACGTAAAGCCTACTATACGGATGGCATCACGCCAGAAGATGCGCAGGTGATGCGAAAAGCTGGTTTTTTGATCCAATAACCTGTTAACTTTCATGGTTATCAGGACTGGCTCGGTAGCAGAGTACGGATGTCCTTTCATACTAAATAAACGGATCGATTTTGGATGGCGGTAGTTCCAGATAAGTTTCATGAATTGCGGGTTCGCATCGGTGACATATTTAGCATTGAAACGGTATCGCCGCCCAAGCGCTATCCAGTCCAGCTTCTCGGTTTTAACGAGGGCCAAAGCTTGGTAGTTAGCGCGCCAAGCATTCAGGGTAAGGCTTTTTTGCTGCCAGAGGGGCAGGTGCTGCGGGTACGGCTGATGGCCGGTAATGTTGCCTGTGGCTTCCAAACCCAAGTGCTGAAGAATAACCGGGTTCCGTATCTTTACTCCCATCTCAAGTATCCGCTGAAAGTTTCGTCGGTCGCGGTGCGTCAAGCGAGTCGTGTTGAGCTCAAGTTGCCGGTTCGTATCGATGAATTTGAAACTGGAGAGCTGCCGGGAGAGTGGCCAAAAAAAGCACTGTTTATCGATCTGAGCAGCGGTGGTGCACGGCTGCACAGTCAGCTGCCGATCGCGGCAGTGGGTAGTGAGCTGAAACTATCATTTAAGGTGATCGTCGATGGTGTCGAGCGTGTCTCACGGATTAAGGCGATCGTGCGCAATATTGCTGAAGTAGGTGTCTCTCCAGAACAGGCTGCACTCCAATACGGGGTTCAGTTTGTCGAAGTTAGCGATGAGGACAGGGTCTATATTTCCGGCTATGTCTACGAACAGATCATCGACCAGAGCGGCTCTTGATTAGAGCGTAAGCCGCTTTTTATACCACTGATTCAGCTCTATCTGCCGCTCTATCCTTCTGTTTAGCCGCCTAGGGCGTCGGTAGCCACGCGATAGCTAGGATCTTCACTGGTATTGATCTCGACCATGCTTCCCGCTTTCTTGAGTAGCATCTGGCATTCAGGGCTCAGGTGGCGCAGGTGTAGTTTTTTGCCAGCGCTGATATAGCGTTCGGCCAGGGTATCGATCGCTTCAAGGCCTGAGTGGTCGGATACGCGCGAATACTGAAATTCGATAACCACATCCTCAGGGTCGCTGCTGGGATCGAACAGTTCTAGAAAGTTGTTCACAGAGCCGAAGAAGATAGGCCCATGCAGTCGGTATATCTTAGTGTCTCCCTCCATGCTGGTGACGACGCGAATATGTTTTGCATGTTGCCAAGCAAATACCAACGCAGAAACGATAACGCCGACAATGACCGCGATCGCTAGGTCGGAGGCGACCGTCACCCCGGATACCAGTACCAGTACAAAGGCATCTGTTTTCGGAATCTTGCGCATGATCCGAAAGCTGGACCATTCGAATGTGCCTAGTACCACCATAAACATCACCCCGATCAAGGCAGCGACAGGGATCTGCTCGATCAGGCCGGAGGTGAACAGGATAAACGCCAGTAGGCAAACGGCGGCGGTAATGCCTGAAAGACGGCCACGGCCACCCGAATTAATATTGATCATGCTTTGACCGATCATGGCGCAACCGCCCATGCCGCCAAAAAAACCAGTAACTACATTGGCTGTTCCCTGAGCGACGCACTCCTTGTTACCTTGACCACGGGTGTTGGTGATTTCGTCGATCAGGCTAAGTGTCAGCAGCGATTCGATAAGGCCTATGGCTGCAAGGATAATGGCATAGGGGAAAATAATCGCCAGGGTTTCAAAGTTGAAGGGTACCGAGGGGATGGCAAAGGTCGGTAAACCACCGGCAATCGATGCCACATCACCAACGGTTTTGGTGTCTAGTCCACCAAAAGAGACCGCTAGGGTGACGGTGATGATCGCTGCCAGAGAGGCGGGAATGGCTTTAGTCAGCATCGGTAAGAAATGGATGATGGCCATGGTAAGGGCGATAAGTCCAAGCATGATGTAGAGCAGGTTACCCTCTAACCACTGCTGCTGGCCTGTAGCATCGATAAATTTAAACTGACTCAACTGAGCCAGGAAGATGACGATCGCCAGGCCATTAACAAAACCTAACATTACTGGGTGGGGGACGATGCGGATAAATTTACCAAGCCGAAGAATGCCAGCACCCACCTGCAGGATGCCCATCAGCACTACAGTAGCAAACAAATACTGCACCCCATGATCAGCCACCAGCGAGACCATTACCACCGCCAAAGCTCCAGTTGCGCCAGAGATCATTCCAGGGCGGCCGCCCATTACTGCTGTAATTAGTCCCACCATAAAGGCGGCATAGAGGCCGACCAGCGGTTCAACGCCTGCCACGAAAGCGAAAGCTACCGCTTCAGGGACCAGCGCCAAGGCGACGGTGAGACCTGATAAGATGTCGTTCTTGATGTTGTAGGAGCGCGTTGCAGCAAGGTTGAACATGGGGTGCCTCTATCTCTTAGATGCGAACACTTTAGCCAACCCTATAGATAGCCTAATCGAAAAAAGTCAGCTCAGGATAATCCCTTGAGACCATCAGTCTATTGACTAGATTTGGAAGGGTTGTGCAGAAGTGTTTAAAGGCGGCAAATTATACAGCCTGTGATGCATTGCACAATGACAGATGTTTAAATTTTGCACGATGGGCCGCGATAAAGCGTGTTTGATCCAGTCGCCGAGATTGATCAGCTGCTGCAGAGTTAGCGTTGACGCGGTATACTGCAGCCCATTTTTTATGCGCCGGTCTATGCCTGCCGTTCCGCTAGCCCCCAAGTAGAAGTTGCTATGTCCAAAGTGTCTAAAAACGTCGCCAGTCGACGCACGTTCGCAATCATCTCGCATCCCGATGCCGGTAAAACCACGATTACAGAGAAACTACTGTTGCTCGGTCAGCTGATTCAAAAGGCAGGGACAGTGAAAGGGCGCAAGAGTGATCGCCATGCGACCTCGGATTGGATGTCTATGGAGCAGGAGCGGGGTATCTCAATCACCTCGTCGGTGATGCAGTTTCCCTATAACAATCGTGTTGTTAACTTGCTGGATACCCCGGGCCACGAAGATTTCTCTGAGGATACCTACCGTACTCTGACGGCGGTCGATTCGGCGTTAATGGTCGTCGATGGTGCCAAAGGGGTTGAGGCGCGGACAATCAAGTTGATGGATGTCTGTCGTTTACGGGATACGCCTATCTTTTCGTTTGTTAATAAGATGGATCGGGATATCCGTGATCCTATTGAGTTGCTAGACGAGATTGAGGATGTATTGAAAATTCAGGCAGCACCGATCAACTGGCCCATCGATATGGGGCGGTCGTTTCGCGGCGTCTATAACCTATACACCGATAGTATCGTTAAATATAAGCAGGGGCAGGGAAGTCTGTTGCATGAGGACGAGCAGATCCAGGGGCTTGCTAGCGATGAAGCGCGTGCTTATCTGGGTGATCTGTATACCGATTTCTGCGATGAAATTGAACTGGTCCGAGGCGCCAGTCACCAGTTCGATCAAGCGGCCTTTTTAGCCGGAAAGATGACGCCGGTATTCTTCGGTACAGCGTTGGGTAATTTTGGCGTCAGAGAGATGCTTAATGATTTTGTCGAGTGGGCTCCAGCGCCGATCGCGCGTGAAACGCTGGATCGAAAAATTGCTGCCAATGAAGAGAAATTCTCCGGATTTATTTTCAAGATTCAGGCCAATATGGATCCCAAACACCGTGATCGGATCGCTTTTATGCGGATCTGTTCGGGCAGCTATACCCAGGGAATGAAGATGCGCCATTGTCGCATTGGTAAGGATGTGAAAATTGCCGATGCGGTTACCTTTCTGGCGGGTGATAGATCCAGTGTGGAGCAAGCGTGGTCGGGCGATATTATAGGTTTGCACAATCATGGGACGATCCAGATCGGCGATACCTTCACCGAAGGGGAGTCGCTGAAATACACGGGTATTCCCCATTTTGCTCCTGAGATGTTCAGGGCTGTACGGCCTCTTGATCCATTGAAGATGAAACAGTTGCAAAAAGGTTTGCAGCAGTTGTCTGAAGAGGGTGCAGTGCAGCTGTTTATGCCGATGAAGAACAACAGCCTGGTGCTGGGTGCTGTAGGGCAGCTTCAGTTCGAAGTGGTCGTATTTCGGCTGAAAGATGAATATAAAGTGGATTGCATTTATGAGCCGGTATCGGTTCAGACCGCCCGCTGGGTTGAGTGCGTTGACGACAAAATGCTCGAAGAATTCCGAAGAAAGGGTCACGATAATCTTGCTGTTGATGGAGGTGGTTTGTTGACCTACCTAGCACCGAGCCGGGTTAATCTGTCTTTAACTGAGGAGCGTTGGCCTGATATAAGATTCCGTGCTACCCGCGAGCATTAACATATACGTTAGGCGCAAGGCCTAACTTTGCGAGCTTGTGCCTCTCTAATCGGTTGCTGAGTTTATAGTATTGTCGGTTTATTTTACGACAAAATTAAACAGGTGTTTGTTTTTATAAAAAAGATATTTGTTTACAACTGGTTGCGATCAGCTTTTTGTATGGCTCGGTTTTTGCTTTATATCTATTAAAGGTTGTTGGATAGAGAGCCTTGATCAAAAGGGCTGTCGACGCATGTTTGGTCATGGATGAGAAGTTGTAATGCCGGTCACGGCAGGAGATCTGTTTTGTATATTCATAAATCTGTCTATGAAATCTTGCCTTATTTGTATATAGCTATCGGTATTGCTATTTATACCGGTGTGACTCTCTTTTCAGAAGTCACTATCTTTGCGTTTTTTGACAGCTCTCTTATCTACTTTTCTACGGCGTTGCTTTATGCGGCGGGATCCTTGGTTTGGGTCGCGCGATCGGCGTACAGGCGTAAAAATTCAAAAAACCATATCGAAAACAGAAAAGGGCTTATCCGCTTTCCTGAGCCTGTTTATGAATACCTTCCTTTTGTGTATCTTGCGCTGGGGTTGGTCTTGGTCTCCCAGGTCCCTGGGCTCTATGGAGTCATACCGGGAGCAATTCTGTGCTTGGCGGGTGTGTTGGTTTGGATGATTCGTGCTATTTATCGTAGCCACGAGGAGTCGTCGGTCGGTGCTTGAAAATTCCTTGCCTTGCTCAAGGTTACTTCTAAACATAGATACTTCCATTTATTCGTACAGATTGCCCTTATCTGATGCTGTCGTGCAACTATTTTAGTGTCTATTCAAGCGGCTGAGTGTGATGAAAGAGTTGCAGCTGTGTGATACCCATTGTCACTTGGATTTTTCTGAGTTCGATGCCTGCCGTGAGCAGTTGTTGAGGCGTTGTGTGGCTCTGAATATTAGGGCTATCTTGGTACCTGGCGTGGTTGCTGCGCACTGGCCTCGGCTGTTGCAGCTATGCCGTACAGGTACGTTGCCGGAGTTGCTGCTTAGGCCTGCGCTGGGGCTGCATCCCTGTTTTATGGATCAGCATGATGCTCATCACCTAGCGCAATTAGAGCGGCTTTTATGCCAGCATAAGGTGGCTGCAGTGGGTGAGATTGGGCTTGATTTTTGGCTCCCTGATGCTGACCGAGAGGCACAGATTGAACTCTTTACTCAGCAGTTGGAATTGGCAAAAAAGTTTCGTCTGCCAGTGCTGCTGCATGCGCGTAAATCCCATGATCAAATTGTTCAGCTGCTAGGCTCCAGCAAGTTTGATTGCGGTGGGATAGTGCATGCATTTTCAGGGAGTCTGCAACAGGCTGAGCAGTATCTGCGCTTGGGGTTTAAGCTGGGTGTCGGCGGTGCGGTGACCTATCCTCGAGCTAAAAGACTGCAGCGTATTGTGCAGCAGCTCGGTGCGGGGCATTGGGTGTTGGAAACCGATGCGCCGGATATGCCGCTGTCAGGCCGCCAGGGGCAGGTTAATCGTCCTGATTACCTGCCTGAGATCTTTGCGGTGTTGTTGGGGCTGCTGGGTGCTGGTGCTGAAGAGCTGTCAGCAACGCTCTGGTCTAATAGCGAGTCTGTGCTGGGCAGGCTGTCGGATTAGGTTTTTTACGTCTTTGTAGTCTTTCTCAGCACATGTCCTTGAACGGATTATCGATCTCTAAACTCACGGGTTTGCTGTATCCGGGGATGCTGATTTGTTTGGCGCTGATCCCAAGCTGATCGCCCTCAAGCACATTGTGACCAAAGAGGTAGGTCGGCCGTGTTTGTCCGTTGATGGCTTCTTGGTCGTACTCTGCAGCAGTTTGCCGGACCTCTTCGCGGCGATGGTAGTATTCGGTCATCGCTTTTTTACCGTGCTTGCGTTCTAACATTTGGGTAGCAATATGTGGGGCTAGAATCGCTGCGCTGGCATTGTTGCCGCCGAACCCTTTCGAGTTTAATAGCACGCTGTCCATGCCTTCTGATCCCACCTCTATGTGTTGCTGTTCAAATCGTAGATGAGAGCGGTGGACGTCATCGGCAATAGCATCCATCGTGCTGATTCCGGGAATGTAGCCGTACTGCCAGGTCCCTAGCGAGAGCGAGAGTTGGTCGCCGCCCGCAGAGCCCTGCGAGTGTCCGATATAGCATTTGAGTGCGCTGACGATCCAGTTGTCGATGCCAAAGGCTGCGGCAGTCTGGTTGATAACGTGGGATTCGGTGATGCGGTTTTGCGGGGTGCTGGTTCCATGTGCCTGGACATAGCTGCGTTGACGCAATGACTGTTCGCCGAGCATGCTTTGAATTAGAGCGGCTGATTTTCCAAGAGTGATGTAGTTGCCAACACCGGGTGCGGAAATCGATTTTTTGTGACCGTCGGCGTTAACAAAGACATCGGGTACGGCACCGAAGATCTGCGCGCCAAGCTCGAGAGCCAGGCTATCGTCACAAAGCACGACAAACTGCGAAGATTCGCCCATGGTGAAGCCGCAGTTGTTTGCAAACGGGCGAGAGGTTTGGCGCAGATCTTCATCGGTGAGCTGTAGCTTTCCATCGAGTGCGATCAAGTCTTTGGCCTCAGCCAATGCACCCATGGCACGGAATCCTTCGATGACCTCTGGGGTAATAGGGGTGTCGCTAGCGCCGACGACGACCAGCTTACGTCTGCCGCTGCGGATATCATCGACGCCACTACGCAGGTTGTAGAGGAAGGTTGCACAGGCTCCGAGGGATGTTCCTGTGCTGCCGAGGTTGCCAAGCAGGTAGGCATTAACAAAATCGGCAGGCATTTGGCCGTAGCCCAGAGGCATCTGCTTAGATGTTGTGCGTTTGCCGACTGAAGGGGACTTAAGAAGACCGCCGAAGCCATAGTCGTCTAGTTGGCCGATAGAGTTGCCTGCGTAGACTGCAACCTGATCCGGGGGGAGTAGATCGCGGATCTGTTCCCAGCTGATTCCCATGCTGCTAATGGCGTCGGAGGCGCTGTAGACAGTCATCTGTAGGCTGCGTGGATGGTTGCGCGATTGGTACAGGCTGCCAGGCTTGAATCCTGTGGGTAGTTGGCCGGCTGAGCGTACTGATGAGGTTTTGAAGTCTGGGATAATAGCATCCAGTCCATTTTTGACCTCGATCGCTACAGTCCCTTGGCCCTGGTCCGTAATAGTCCAGTTGCTAGGAATGGTGTTGGGTAGTTGGCGTTTGTTCAGGGTGAAGTGCTGGCTATCGGCGTCTGCATATAATTTGGCAGGGCGATTGAAGGTGATGTGGTCAATATCAAACCAGTCGGGATGAATTTTTCGAATTAAGGTGTTGTTCAGTAGCCAGGGTTTAAGGTGGCTGTCAAGTTGTTGCAGGCTGACTTCTGCGCCGGATTTGTCCTGAAAGAATCCGTTATGAAGGCTGAGCTCACCCGTCAGGGTGGCTAGGCTTAGCAGCGTCTGCTGTGCTTCGCTTGGAGAAAGTTTGTCTAGTATTAGGCGGCGATATGCATGGTGGAAAGATGATCTACCAGCGGGGTTGATCCCGCCAAAGCCGATGATAACGGGTAAGTTGGACAACAATAACTCCTTGAATGCCTGGGTAGAGCCAGTAATATGCAATCATTTTATAAGTAGAGTAGTTTGGTTGCTAGTTAAAAGATGTTTATCTGGGGTGTAAATCAATCCTCTGTATGGTTATTAAATCAAGGAGTGTGTGTGAAAAAAATTACAGTTGCAGGTCTGGTTTTGTTTTTGGCTAGTGGATGTCAAACCATGGATCCCTACACCGGCGAGCAAAAAACAGCCAATGCAGGCGTCGGGGCAGGAATAGGTGCAGTGACGGGCGCGGTGCTTGGTGCGGTGGTGAGCTCTAAAAGCGATCGCAAAAAAGGGGTGTTAACCGGTGCTCTGGTCGGTGGCTCCATCGGTGGCGGTATTGGTTATTATATGGACCAGCAAGAAGCAGTACTGCGCCAGGAGCTTCAGGGAACGGGGGTTCAGGTCGAGCGTCGGGGTGATGAGATACGTTTAATCATGCCGGGTAATATTACCTTTAAAACGGCCTCAACCAGTTTAGAGGATAAGGTTATTCCGGTTTTGAATTCGGTATCTAAGGTGCTGAAAAAGTTTTCTGAGACGCAGTTGCAGATCGATGGCTATACCGATAGTCAGGGTAGTTTCGAGTCGAACCAGGAATTGTCAGAGCGTCGCGCTGGCAGCGTAGAGAGCTATCTGTTGAACGTTGGTGTAGAGAGTTCGCGGCTTCAGAGTCGAGGCTGGGGGGAGCGTTACCCTATTGCTGATAATGCCTCAGAGCAGGGTCGTGCTCAAAATAGGCGTGTTGAGCTGAATATCCGGGGAAAGGGTGTTTAGTAAAAAATGCAAAAGGCAGAAAAAGAAAGGGCCTCGCGACATCCGTCTGAGGCCCTGTTTCCAGCGTTCCTTGCTGTAACACGTATCCTTGTGTTTCTGGGGAATTAACAACTGTCCCTTGTTGTTGGTAACTCCTTTACCCTTCCCGAGTGCAAATGAATTATAAGTAAAATTCGGTTGCGCCGATCTAGGACAAATACCTATATTTGGTTTTCGTTGACGACGTTAGTTGTCGATGGCGGCTGTGGGTGTTGTGGTATGATTCGACTGTTTGAACTCATTAAGTGATGGAGATACAGCGTTGATGTATAGCGAAGCGGATATTAATCGACTGCGTTGGCACTGCCGGCGAGGCATGTTGGAGCTGGATGTGTTGTTGATCCCTTTTCTGGAGGGGCCGTTTCGTTCTTTAACGCCCGAGGATCAAAAGCTATTTGAAAAGTTTATAGAGGGTGAGGATCAGGATCTCTTTAGTTGGTTTATGCGTAGCTCTGTTCCGGAAGACCCGCAGTTCAAGCGAATGGTCGATTTGATTCTGGTTGATGTTCCGGCCTGATCGGCTGGTACTGGGGGTGTCTCTCCCGCTGGCTGGGCTGGTGATTGCTGTTCATCTGCTGGCGATGGTAGCGGTGTTGGTGTGTGAGCTGCCGCTGCTATTAAGGTTTTTGTTGTTGGCCGCTATCGTCTACCAAGCTGTTTATCTCTTGCGTCGTTATGTTTTTCTGAAGCATTTTCTATCAGTTCGGGAGATTCGCTGGACTGAGTTGTCGTGGTTTGTGCGGCTTGCAGATGGCTCTGAATGGGAAGTTCAGCCAGCTCCCGGTTGCCGAGTCTACGCTTGGATCACGTTGTTACGGTTCCAGAGTTTAGACCCTGTTGCTAGGCGGCGTTTTGTGATTAGTGCGTGGCTGCTAGATGGATATGGCTCCTCACAGGCTATGCGTCGGTTGCGGGTGCAGTTGATCCAGAGTTACCCCAGTCAAAATTCACAGGTGTGAGTATGGTGTCTCGCTGCTCGGGTAGTTGTTGCGGATAGTTGAGCGTATGGTGCAGTCCGCGGCTTTCTTTGCGTCGCATTGCTGAGCGAATGATCAGTTCGGCGACGACAGTTAGATTCCTCAGTTCCAGCAAGTCTTTGCTGACCTTGTAGTTACTGTAGTAATCAGAAATTTCTTGCTGCAGCAGGGTAACGCGGTTCAGCGCGCGTTGGAGGCGTTTTTTAGTGCGTACGATGCCAACGTAATCCCACATGAATCGGCGTAATTCGTCCCAGTTGTGTGATATCACTATGTCTTCATCGGAATCTGTTACCTGGCTCTCGTCCCAGAAAGGGGCGCTGGGAAGGGGTTTTTGTTGATCCAGTTTAGAGCGAATGTCCTCTGCTGCTGACATGCCGTAAACAAGGCATTCTAGCAGCGAATTGCTGGCCAGGCGGTTGGCGCCATGAAGCCCAGTAAAGGCGGTCTCGCCAATGGCATAGAGGCCAGGAATGTCTGTCTGTCCTTGGCTGTTGGTCATTACTCCGCCACAGGTGTAGTGCGCAGCAGGGACCACCGGAATAGGGTCGCGGGTGATATCGATGCCGTACTCCATGCACTTGGCATAGATGGTGGGGAAATGACTACGTATAAATTCACTCGGTTTATGAGATATGTCCAGATACAGGCAATCGCAGCCGATTCGTTTCATCTCATGGTCGATAGCGCGCGCTACTATATCCCGTGGAGCGAGCTCTTTGCGTTCGTCATAACGGTGCATAAAACGCGAGCCATCGGGCAGCAGCAGTCGTCCCCCCTCGCCACGTACCGCCTCAGAGATCAGAAAAGATTTGGCCTGTGGGTGGTATAAGCAGGTGGGATGGAACTGGTTGAACTCCAGGTTGGCAACTCTGCAGCCGGCGCGCCATGCCATGGCGATGCCGTCGCCGGATGAGCCATCCGGGTTGCTGGTGTAAAGATACGCTTTGCTGGCGCCACCGGTAGCCAGGACGACAAAGGGTGCTAGCAGGGTTTGTACGTGACCGCTCTTCTGATCGAGCACGTAGGCACCGACGCAGTGGTTGTCTGCTAGACGAAGCTTGCGGCGAGTGATTAGATCGATCGCTATAAGCTGTGGTAGTAGCGTGATATTGCTGTTTTTAGTGGCTTGCTGCAGGAGTGTTTCTGATACCGCCTTGCCTGTAGCATCGCTGGCATGGACGACTCTGCGATGGCTATGGCCACCTTCTTTGGTTAAGTGCAGGGCATTGCTGGTGGCGTCGCGGGTGAAGGGGACGCCCTGTTTGATGAGCCAGTCGATGCTCGCCTTGCCGTTATTGACAGTAAAGGCAACAGCGTCCTGGTGGCTGAGCTGGGCGCCAGCGATAAGCGTGTCTTGAATGTGATTTTGAGTTGAGTCCTGAGAGTCACAGACAGCAGCGATGCCGCCCTGAGCTTGATAGGTTGAGCCTGAGGTCAGGCTGCCTTTACTTAGGACCGCGACGCGAGCGTCGGTGGCTAGTCGTAATGCCAGGGTCAGCCCTGCCGCACCACTGCCGATCACAAGGATATCGAAATGCAGCTGTTTGCTCATTTACACGGAAACCGGGAATCTGTTGGCTGATAACTGTATCAGTTATCGGTGTTTAAATGTTATGAGTTAAGGTTCAGACCGATCCTTAATCCTTCTTGCTTTCCTCAAAGGGGCGGCAAGCATAACACACCCAAAAAAAATGCTGTCATTGCTGTTGGAACTTACTTTGTTCTTTGTGTTCCTAATCGTTAGCTGTTTAGACAGAAGAGGAGGGCTCCAGAGGCTCGGTTGTATTAATACAGGGTACGCGGTAGCTTAGCGGTTTCCCCATTACCTGGTTATAAGGGCTCAACGGATTGTCGACAGTAAAGAGTGAACCAACAGATAAACAGTTGGTTGAACGTGTGCAGCAGGGTGACAAAAGCGGTTTTGATCTGCTGGTAAAGAAATACCAGCATAAGATCATCGGTTTGATAGGTCGGTATGTGTATGACCATCATGAAGCGATGGATGTCGCACAAGAAGCGTTTATCAAGGCGTACCGCGCATTGCCGAATTTTCGAGGTGAGAGTGCGTTCTATACCTGGATGTATCGTATAGCGATCAATACAGCTAAAAACCATCTGGTTGCTAAGGGCCGGCGTCCGCCAGATGTGGATGTTAGTGCGGAGGAGGCTCAGTACTTTGATAGTCCGTTGCTGCATGAGATCGAGACACCGGAAAACAACCTGTATAAGCAGGAGCTTGAGAAAGCGGTGTTCCAGGCTTTGGAGCGACTGCCTGAGGATTTACGCACAGCGCTGACGCTGCGCGAGTTCGAAGGGATGAGTTATGAAGATATTGCCCAGGTAATGGATTGTCCGGTCGGTACGGTTCGGTCTCGGATTTTCCGGGCACGTGAAGCACTGGATAAAGTTATATCCCCCATGCTGAATTG
>TARA_R110002167_G_scaffold27444_4_pt1 | contig 14867 bp, 13 predicted proteins | sample TARA_R110002167 | Tara Oceans TARA_R110002167 (sample SAMEA4398238) | marine metagenome | biome: Polar Biome; feature: [MES] marine water layer (ENVO:01000295) within the mesopelagic zone...; material: water (ENVO:00002006), including particulate matter (ENVO:01000060) such as...... | reverse complement strand
GCGGCGAAGATCGTGCTGAGGAAGCGGCAGAAATTGCTATTGCCAGTCCTTTGCTTGAAGACATCGATTTGTCAGGCGCGCGCGGTATTTTGGTTAACATTACTGCCGGTCCTAGTTTCTCTATTGATGAGTTTGAAACAGTGGGTAATGCGGTTAAAGCTTTTGCCTCTGAAAATGCCACAGTGGTTATTGGTACTGTAATTGATATGGATATGACCGATGAATTACGTGTCACTGTTGTTGCAACAGGTATTGGTACTGAACGTAAACCTGATATCTCACTGGTCTCAAATCGAGCGCCACGTGTGATGAACGACCACAATGAGTTCAGGTTGCAAGCAAATGGGTCGTCTGCAGTGCCCTCAAGCATCACTAGTGAGAGCTTACGTTCTGCTGCACAAGAAGATAAACATGAGAGCAATAGCGACCTAGAATATTTAGATATTCCGGCTTTTTTACGCAAACAAGCCGATTAATAATTAAAAGAAGGGAATTTTAGGATTAATAATGTTGTCTATATATTGCATCTGCCAAAAATCAGAATATGCTGACGATTATTGGTTTATGACAGTATTTTGACAAGGCTAAGCATTTTTAGTACTATACGTGCCCATTTTTATTACGTTTTGGCAACTGAGCAAAAGGTAGATGATTAAACAACGTACCATCAAACAATCTGTTCAAGAGACTGGGATAGGTTTGCATAAAGGTGACAAGGTCACAATGACTCTCCGGCCTGCGCCGGCGAATACAGGTATTGTATTTCGCCGCGTTGACCTTGAGCCTTTTGCAGATATTCCGGCGCGTGCGAATGCGGTTGGTGATACCATGTTGTGTACCTGTATCAGTAATGAGCAAGGCGTCACTATTTCTACTGTGGAGCATTTATCTTCTGCTCTGGCTGGCTTAGGCATAGATAATATTATTGTTGAAGTTGATAGCAACGAGTTGCCGATCATGGATGGTAGTGCAAGTCCGTTTATATTCCTGCTGCAATCAGCAGGCATTGAAGAGTTAAATGCAGCCAAACGTTTTATTAAAGTTACTAAACCAGTGAGAGTTAAAGACGGTGACAAATGGGCAGAGTTACGCCCTTTTGATGGTTTTAGAGTAGACTTTCGCATTGATTTTGATCACCCAGTGATCAGCCAAACACGTCAGCATATGGTGCTGGATTTTGACTCAAGCTCATACGTCAACGAGGTTAGCCGCGCTCGAACCTTTGGTTTTATGAAAGACATTGAATATATGCATTCACACAATTTGGCACTAGGTGGAAGCATGGAAAACGCCGTAGCGTTAGATGAATACCGAGTGTTAAATCCAGAAGGATTGCGCTATAGCGACGAATTTTTAAAACATAAGATTCTCGATGCTATCGGTGACTTGTATCTAGGTGGTCATAGTATAATTGGTGAATTGGTGGCCTATAAAACAGGGCATGGTTTAAATAATAAACTGCTAAATGCCTTGTTGAATGACAAGAAAGCGTGGGAATTTGTTAGTTATGATACTCCCGAAGAAATGCCTATCCAATTCGCTTCGCCTATACTGGCTAGCTAAATTTGTATTTAATAAAATGCCGCAGCTTTGCGGCATTTTTGTTTTTGGTACTTTGTATTTTTGATGTTTTGAACTAACAGAGGCTTGTGTTAATCTCAGCCCCAATAAAAAACAGATAACAATCTCAACCCAGCACAGACTGTAAGTGGCGCAAATATTGACCTGTTAAATCGAGAAATATTTACACACTAGTTTTGGCGCGATAATCTGCTCAAGCTTTTGTAAAGAGGTAATTAACAGAATGAACATCACTTTGCTTGTTAGAAGCGAAAAAACGCGATTAAAATTTAGTGCAGATAAACCAAAACTAATTATTGCACTGCTTATTATTTGCGGCGTTTTTTTGATTTCTAGCCGCTCTACTGAGACAGTAGATGAAAAAATTGCTCGAATCTCTTATGCCAAAGCCGGCTTTGAACAGCAGGAACAACGTGTAGTAGAGTTAAAAAGTGCAACAGAACAACAATTAACCAGCATGACAATGAAATTAGCAGAAATGCAAAGTCATTTACTGCGTTTAAACGCCTTGGGCGCACGTTTAGTTGAGGACGCGAGTTTAAATCCTGAAGAATTTAGTTTCGCTGAAGGCCCCGCTATTGGTGGGCCAATAGACTCTGATGGTATCACCATTCAAGTTGAAGATAGCTTGCTCGATAAAATGGACAGCTTATTAGTGCAAATACAACATAAGGCGCAACAACTTGATGCCCTTGAATCTATCATGTTAAGTCACCATATCAGTGAACAGAGTCGCCTTGCGGGCAGACCCGTTGTGTCAGGGTGGTTGTCTTCGCATTACGGCATACGCAAAGACCCTTTCAATGGTAAACCCGCTATGCACAAAGGTGTCGACTTTGCCGGTAAGGAAGGCGATTCAGTATTGGCTACTGCGGCTGGTATCGTAACATGGGCCGATGAGCGATATGGTTATGGTAATTTGGTTGAAATCGACCATGGTGAGGGATTAGTCACTCGTTATGGGCATAATAAGCTGGTTAATGTTAAGATAGGCGACGTAGTAACCAAAGGGCAAGTAATTGCTGAAATGGGCAATACTGGTCGCTCGACTGGGGCTCATGTACACTACGAAGTATTACGTAAAGGGCAACAACTTGATCCACTTCCTTATGTTTATCGGGAGTAGTTTGGGTTTAAAAAGCGTTAGCAAAAACGCACCGTAGAATCATTGATAATCGGCTCCCAGTGAGCCGATTGTTTTATTTTTATCCTGTTAGTTAGTCATTGTGCTATGTAACAACTAATTATTAGATTGGAAGCTGTAAGTTGATGTTCTCGAGTATCCTCACCAAAATTTTCGGTAGTCGTAATGACCGCATTCTTAAAAAACTTAATGTTGCTGTTGAGCAGATTAACCAGTTGGAAAGCCAGTATGAAGCCTTGGCAGATGATGAGTTAAAAGCCAAAACAACAGAATTCTCAAAGCGTATCATTGATGGTGCGACGACCGAAGATATTCTGGTTGAAGCATTTGCCGTTGTCAGAGAAGCGAGTAAGCGCGTATTTAATATGCGCCATTTTGATGTGCAAATGTTAGGTGGTCAAGTATTGCATCAGGGTAAAATCTCTGAAATGCGCACAGGTGAGGGTAAAACACTTACCTCTACGCTACCCACCTATCTGAATGCCTTAAGTGGAAAAGGCGTGCATGTTATTACAGTCAACGACTACCTAGCTCGCCGTGATGCTGATTGGAGCAGAGCCTTATTTGAATTTTTAGGTTTGACGGTAGGTTGTAATATTCCAGGCATGAACCATCAGCAGAAAAAAGAAGCCTATCAAGCTGACATCACCTACGGAACCAATAATGAATTTGGCTTCGACTATTTGCGCGATAATATGGCTTTTAGTCCTGAAGACAGAGTTCAGCGTTCTTTACATTTTGCGGTGATAGATGAAGTCGATTCAATCTTAATTGATGAAGCTCGCACACCGTTGATTATCTCTGGTCAAGCGGAAGACAGCTCTGAGCTTTACCGCAAGATAAACCTGATCATTCCTGAACTAGAAAAACAGGATAAAGAAGATGAGGAAGGTCAAGAGGGTGAAGGCGACTACACTATTGATGAAAAAGCAAAACAGATCCATTTGACCGAACATGGTCAGATCCATGTTGAACAGATTTTACAACGAGAAGGCGTATTGGCCGAGGATGAATCCTTGTTTGCTGCGACTAATATCTCATTCTTACATCATGTGAATGCTGCATTGCGAGCACACAAGATGTTCCATCGTGACGTAGATTACATCGTTAAAGAAAATGAAATCGTTATTGTTGATGAACATACTGGCCGAACCATGGAAGGCCGTCGTTGGTCTGAAGGTTTGCATCAAGCAGTTGAGGCAAAAGAAGGGGTTAATATTCAGAATGAAAATCAAACCTTAGCCTCAATTACTTTCCAGAACTATTTCCGCCTGTATAAGAAACTCTCTGGTATGACGGGTACAGCTGATACTGAAGCCTTTGAATTCCAGTCAATTTATGGCTTAGAAACCGTGGTTATTCCGACCAATCAACCAATGGTGCGAAAAGATAAGGCCGATTTGATTTATTTGACCGCCGAGGAAAAATACGAAGCCATTGTTGAGGACATTAAAGAATGTGTTAAACGCGGCCAGCCGGCGTTGGTTGGTACAGTGTCGATTGAAAATTCAGAGCTGATTTCGGGTATTTTGAAAAAAGCCAAAATTCCACATAAAGTACTTAATGCTAAGTTCCATGAGCAAGAAGCCGACATTATTGCTCAAGCGGGTAAACCCGGTGCAATTACCATAGCAACCAATATGGCTGGTCGAGGTACCGATATTGTATTAGGCGGAAATTGGCAGGCAGCGATCGATAAAATAAACGATCCTAAAACCGGTACAATTGAAAAGATTAAACAAGAGTGGAAAGCCGATCACGAAGCAGTACTAAAGGCTGGTGGTCTACATATCATCGGTACTGAGCGTCATGAATCGCGACGTATTGATAACCAATTGCGTGGTCGTGCCGGTCGCCAAGGCGATCCCGGATCTTCACGTTTCTATCTGTCCCTCGATGATGCCCTAATGCGCATATTTGCTTCAGAAAAAATGGGCAATATGATGAAGCGCTTAGGTATGGAGCGCGGGGAAGCAATAGAACATCCGTGGGTCACTCGAGCGATTGAAAATGCTCAACGCAAGGTAGAAGGCCGTAACTTTGATATACGTAAGCAGTTATTGGAATACGATGATGTTGCCAATGACCAGCGTAAGGTTATTTACCAACAGCGCAACGAATTGCTTGATGAGGGCGATATTAGCAGCACCATTGAGGCCATCCGAGCCGACGTGCTAAACGGTGTCATTGATCAGTATATTCCACCTCAATCCTTAGACGAAATGTGGGACATTGACGGTTTAGAAGAGCGCTTCAAAGGTGATTTCTTACTAGATTTACCGATAAAACAGTGGCTAGCCGACGACAATAAATTATTTGAAGAGAAGTTACGTGAACGTTTAGTAAGCGAAGTCGTAGCGGCTTATAAAGCTAAAGAAGATATTGTCGGTGCTCCTGTTATTCGCCACTTTGAAAAAGCGGTAATGTTGCAAAATTTGGACAGCCACTGGAAAGAACATTTGGCTGCCATGGATTATTTGCGCCAAGGTATTCATTTACGTGGTTTCGCACAGAAAAATCCTAAGCAAGAATACAAACGAGAATCCTTCGAATTATTCTCACAAATGCTTGAAACCTTAAAAGTAGAAGTAATTACTATCTTGAGTAAGGTACAAGTGAAAGCCGAGGCTGACGTTGAAGCAATGGAAGAGAAACGTCGTATAGCTGAGGCAAAACAAGCTAAAAGTTTCGAACATGAGTCACCAACTGAACCTAAGGCAGCACCACCGAGTGTTGGTTTACGCCAGGGTCCTAAGGTCAGTCGTAATGACCTATGTCCTTGTGGCTCAGGTAAAAAGTACAAGCAATGTCACGGTAAATTGAGTTAAGTTTAAACAACTATTCATGGATAACAAAAGTGTGCATCCATATCGTTGCATAGCCACAAAAAAGTCGAACGATTGTTCGACTTTTTTATAGCTTAATATTGGAGACAAAGATGAAAGTGGTCGAAGTTGCTGTCGGCGTAATTAAACGTGGTGATAAAATCTATATCAGCAAACGCGCAGATATCTTGCATCAAGGGGGGTTATGGGAATTCCCTGGTGGTAAGCGTGAACAACAGGAAAGTATTGAGCAGGCTTTATGCCGAGAACTCCTAGAAGAGGTGAATATCAACGTACTTGAGCAACAAGCTCTAATGGTCATCGAACATGACTACGGTGATAAAAAGGTCAAGCTAGATGTTCGTTTGGTTGAGCAGTTTTTAGGTGAGCCGAGTCCGCAGGAAAATCAGCTTGCTCAATGGGTTAATATTGATGAGTTAAATAACTATGAATTTCCTCAAGCAAATTTGCCCATCATCGAGCATCTGATGAAAATTAGTGGCAATCACTAAGAGAAAACATCGGCTGTTGGGCTGAATGAAAATGGTGAGCGTAAGGGGTTTAATTGAGGCTTAATATAACTGACTAAATCAGACTGGAGGTATTACATGCAATTAGAAAGTCCATATCCGATCGGTACACCTGGGCACAAGTGGGGAGCTAAAGAAAAAGCCCAGTGGTTGTCTGCGCAAAAAGTGCAGCGCTCTTACGCAAACGATGTTCTAGCCCCCATTACTGCTATGGCAGCCTCAGGCATATTTAAGACCCAGCAATACGGAGAACTCGAGTATGAACAAGATACATATCCTCTTATTGCGCTGACCAGTACTCAGTGGGACGACAATAATCCCATCGTATTAATTACCGGTGGTGTACATGGCTATGAAACCAGTGGCGTTCATGGTGCCTTGCGGTTTGCTCAAACAAAGGCGCAAGACTATGTTGAGGACTTTAACTTTATTATTGTTCCCTGTGTTAGTCCGTGGGGCTACGAGACCATTAATAGGTGGAATCCTTTAGCAATCGATCCTAATCGCTCTTTCTACGCTGATAGTCCAGCCCCTGAAGCGGCCAATTTACTCAGTTTGACTGAGGGATTAAATGTGTTGCTGCACATTGACCTGCATGAAACCACGGATAGCGATAACAGCGAATTTCGTCCAGCGTTAGCAGCTCGAGACGCGATTGAGCAGCGTAGTTGGGATATACCAGATGGTTTTTATACGGTAGGGGACACTCTCAACCCGTGTGAGGCATTGCAAAGCGCCATTATTGCTGCAGTAGAACAAGTAACTCATATTGCACCATGCGATGAACAGGGCATGATTATTGGTTCGCCAATGGAACAAAAAGGCGTGATCAATTATCCACTCAAAAAGTTGGGTTTATGCGCAAGCTTAACTAATGCAAGTTACACAACAACGACAGAGGTCTATCCAGACAGTCCTAAAGTGGATGCTGAAAATTGTATTGTGGCGCAGGTAGCGGCGATTTGTGGTGGTTTAGATTTTGTCAAAGAACAATAATAATTAGTCTACAAACTGATATCACTATCATTAATGTAGCAAAAGAAAAGCAAGGACTTGGTTTGAAAAACGAATTGCAGTATCGATTCAACGATGGGCAGATAGCTAATCGATTTTTAAATGAATTGACCCACTGGTCATCCTCTTCGGGGAACGTGCAAGTTAAGGCTAGTTTAGCCAAAACAAGTCATACAGTGCAGATAAGCTACCTATTTGATGGCCGTGGTTTTGATTACACTTGCTCTGAATTAGATGAACTGGCTGCCCGCTACGGTGGTGAAGAAGTTTGAATCCTATCAACTAGTGACGGAAATTTTGTTGGTACAATAACAGCCCTCTACATCGGCGTTGATCTGGGCGCCAAAGTAGCGTGATTGACTTAGTTTAATGATTTTTTGTGACAAGCTAGAATTGGTGAAACAGCCCAAACCCTCAGAGTAAGGGCCCAGATAGAGAAGTTTCTGCTCATGGTTGAAAACCAACACTGCGGGTGTGGACGGTATAAACTTTGCTAATTCTGGCAGGGCATCGAGGTTAATCTCCTCACTTTTAAAACCTAGTTTAGCTAAGTTATTGGATAATTCACTGCTGTGCTTTTCGGCTAAAGATTCACATACACATTCGCCTGAGCGAATGTGAATGACCTTATTGGCTAAATCAGCTTCTACCGGTTTAAGCGTCGCACTTAAGCGAGGTTCAAAATTCAACTCCATGCTCTGCATGATAAGCGACTGATTGGGGTCAAAGGGGCTAAGTTTAGCTGCGTCAGCAATTTTAAGCAGGGCAAAAACGGCTGTCAACCATAGAGCCAAACCAAACCAAAGCCCCAATTTCATACTTTAAATTGACTGATTTGCTTGAGTAAAGCCACGCACATATCGTGTAACGAGACCACTTCGTGTTTGACCGAAATCATATGCTTAGACTCTTCTTTAGATAAGCTATTCAACTGTTGCGCTGCATCTGAAATAGTATTAGATAAAGTAAATTGTTGTTTCGACGCCATCGCGATCTGTTGCGAGTTGGTGCTCACTTCTCCTATAGCTTTTACTATTTCGCCCATAACCGTTGCATTTTTAGAGGATTCTCCAACTGAAGTATCAACCATAGTGACACAGTTATTCATTTGAGTAACTGAGTTGCTGGCACTGCTAATGAGTGTTGCAGTAATGGCTTCAATTTCTTCAGCGCTTTCTTTGGATTTAATGGCTAGTTGTCTTACTTCATCTGCAACCACCGCAAATCCGCGTCCATGCTCACCCGCCCTCGCAGACTCGATCGCAGCATTTAAGGCCAATAAATTGGTTTGTTCGGCTACAGATTTTATTGATTGCATCACGGTTGAAATATTTTGACATTTTAAGCTTAATTCTTGAATAGTAGCTGACGCTAATGTGAGCGTATCACGCAAAGTCTCAATACCTTTACCTGATTCAGTTACATTTTTTGCAGTATCAGCCGTCTTCTTCTCGGCCTCTGTGGACAACATATTGGCTTGTTCCGATAAGGAGGTAATCGAATTGATAGCGCGAACAACGTCTTGAATTGAATTATTAATATTGCCAATCTGATACACGCTGTTGTCGTATGAATTAGACAATTCAAGCGAAGAGGCTTGAACCTTATTAGTAATTTCTACCGCATTTTCACTTAAGTCTTTAGACTGACCTACCAACACTTTAATCGCACTAATAAGTTGATTAAATTCCTTCAGGTCATCTCCACTATTGAGCTCTGAAGCCCTAAAATCCAAATAGTCTTTGTTCTGCATTATGCTGCTAACACTTTTTGATAATAGGAAAGCAGAACGCCCTTCAGCATTGATTTTTATCGCCATATACATCAGAACCCCGCCTTCAATTAGGGCGAAGACTGCATGGATTACAAGAATGTAGAACTCAACACGATCCTCTTCGAATATATAGATGCCTTGCGTATTGGATTGTAAAACAAAGAAAAGGATATGGTGAATGGCAACCACTGCGGTACTGGAGGCTATTACCTTCCAATCGCGGTAGAAGGATAAAAACGCCAATAGCGCGAATATTTCAAAATGCATCTCGGTCATGCCATAGGTTTGTTGAAGATGCAGCGCTGTAAATAGCTGTACGCCAACCCCTACAGCATGTCGGCTAATGGCTTCTTCAGGAAACTTCAGACTCAAGAAAAATGGGACCACTAAAATAAAGGTACCAATAACGAGTGGTTCGAGCCAGTTGCCAAAAAATGCAGCAATGCCAATAGACACTAACCACTGAATAACGAGGACATATCTAAAGGTCGTATGGGCTTGTGAAATCCAAGGATATTGCATGAGTTAAACACTCCAAAATGATGGTTTTATATTAGCAAGTTCAGCCGTCAATATTAAAATTAAACAATCAATGTATTAACGCGTTCTTTACGATGATATCGACTAAATAGCTTATTTCATTGAAATTAAATTTTTCACAAAATCCATAGCGTGAGCTTATAAATACAAATATAGGTTAAAAATCTGTTATTTATTTTATCAAGACAAACAAAATACCAATGTCTATAGCTTACCCTGTTGTTTTGAATTTTCGTAAATACAAGGTAATTTAGTTAACATTCGATCTTTAAGTCATAACCACTATATTTGCGCAGGTTAATAACTCGGTCACCATCTAATAATAGGTATTGGCCCTTTATACCCTGCAATGTCCCGGTGAAACTGCCTTCCTTATCTAAGTTAATTGATTTTACTTTGTCGGGGTAACGCTCAACGGGATACGAAATATCAACTCCATCGTGGTCGATAAAATGAATGGCCTGCAAACCGTATTCTTGTTGAATATCATCAAGTTCTTCTTCAACTTTGGCTATTAGTGTTTGTTTAAGGGCCATCAAGTCAACTTTGTCTGGTTCGGCTTTCAACATGGTTCGCCAATTAGTTTTATCGGCTATATGAGCCTTCATAGCACTTTCTACTAATCCGCTGATCAAACGGTTTTGCACACGTAGTATAGCCACAGCTTGGCTTGCACCTTGGTCCAACCAGCGGCTAGAAACCCCAGAACTGACCTGACGTGTAATGCCAACTTTAACTGTGCCTGTGTTAGCCAGATACACAAAATGATCTTGTAAACAATGGGTTTCACCCCAAGAGGGCTCTCGACAGGTTCCTGCATCATAATGACATAACTCAGGTTTGATAATGCAACTATCACATTGTGCTAAGCGAGTTAAACATCGATAGCAATAACCCTGATTAAAACTTGTTTTGGTTTTTGTTCCGCAATGTACACACAGAATCCTATCCATAAAGTTGACGGTGAGCTCTTGTCCAATCAATGCATTCATTGGAACTTCCTTATCACCGATAGGAAGGATATATTGCGCGGTCTGCGAGGGCTGTGCCGTCACACGCATTTTACGAATGGTGCCGTTAAATTGCATTACTACTCCGATATGACAACTTAAAAAAGATTAAGATTTATCTATGATATTTTTAAATGTAGCACAGCTCAAAGCTGAGTTTTGTTTTGATTCATTAGCACCCACATCGTTTGCTCCAAATTTGACCACAGCAAATAAATAAATGTTAGCGATTAAATGGGGTACTTGTGCTTCAAGTAACATGGAGTAGAACAGCCTATCTACTTCTTGCTTAGCAATGGGAATATTGTCTAGGTATTGATAAAGAGCGTCATGGACTAAACTCGCGTGTAAGGCGATCTGCCAGAAAACAGTTTTCTCGATAATTTGCCCAGAGCTTGTCAATTTTTGTATTTTAAGCTCTTTATGCCACCAATCTGGGGTACCAATTAGGGCAAACCAATAAAATAACCGTTTGGGTGTACAGCCATCCCAAGCATAGGTGCGTGGACTCTGAATATTATAGCTAACTGTGCCAGCCTCTTTGTCATAAGTATTGGCGCCAGGATTAACAATGATATTGCCATTTTCGATAACCAGCCAGTCACTGTAAAAATATTTGTCTATGGCAATAGGGCTTTTATAAAGCAAGGGATAGTCAATATAATTAATCCAAGGGCCTTCTCTATCTCTACTGGCGAATCCCCATTTTTCTAGCTCTTGAGTTTTAGCTTGGAGGGCTCTTTGTTCTCTTATTTGCCAACTAATATGGCGCGGAAGATAGAAGCCTGCACAAAGAACGACCCCCAAGATGATAAAAGTGACGATTAAATTGGGGTAATTAAACAGTAAAAATACAATTAATATCCCACCCACTAACAAAAGCAGCTTTAAAATCTGGTCAATGCGTTTTACTAGTTGAATAGTGGTAGCAGGTGTTTCCATGTTGCTCACAATGTAAAAAGTAATGAGTCAAAAGTATAGAGCTGTTTGGCTTAAAAAACATCCATTGTAATTCAGCATTTATTTGAAACTATGAGTTAACGCAGGTCGCGGTGTCTTAGTTTGGATCTTAGCTCATCATGTTCCAAGTTTGTGTTTAATCAGTTATGTTAGAACATCATTACTCGACTAGCCTTATCCTTATGTATAAGAAAGTTATTTTTACTTATCTAAGTGTTTTACTGGTTTTATTGCTGATGGATGGTGTGTGGTTAAGTTTAATTGCCAAAGACAGCTATCAGCAACAAATTGGTTATTTGATGCGCCGAGATATTCCCATATGGCCATGGTTTACTTTTTATTTGCTTTACCCTGCAGGTATTATTTATTTAACCATAGTGCCATCGATTAAAATCTTGCAGGCCAGCCTTAAAGGCTTTGTATTGGGCTTAATTGCCTACGGAACTTATAATTTAACCAATTACAGTATCATTGAACATTGGCCCCTATCTATTACCTTGCAAGATTGGTTGTGGGGCAGTGTATTGACTTTGATTTGTGCAAACTGTGGCATGCAAACTTGGCTGCGGATAAACCATGATTCAAGCGAATGACTTGTTGGATCGGGTAAAAGCTCCTTAGATAGGGAGTTATCAAGCACAAAAAGCTCTAACTATTAGTCTCTTACTCAGTCTCAAAGCGCCGCAATCGCAACTTTGAGTTTATTTAAGATTATGGGGTCAATATTTTTATTGGCAGCAAGATAAGCGGTGATTTCCAGTTCAGGGATGGGGGCAATGAATTTAGCCATGTCTAAAGGTCGGTTAAATTGTTGCAGCATGCTTGCAATAAAATCTGGAGATTCAATCACAAGATCGACATTCCTATTAAGTAACAACTGCCATGAACAGCCAATATCCGAGCAAGTGATAAAATGTTTATCTTCAACAAACCCATGGCCTAACAACCAAATATGCGCTATGTCATCTCGCTGGACTACTATTCTATATTTTTTGGCATCCTCTGGTTTATTAATTTGGATATCAGATCTGTCGCGTAAACTGACCCAGCCAAATTTATATTCTGTCACAGGGGTTAACCAGTAAAACAATGGTTCTCTTTGCTCACTCTTAGCAATGGAATATATCAGGGTATTGGGCTCAGTTACTGCTTTTTTGTAGGCTCTAGCCCAAGGGAAAATTTCGATGCTTGCGCTTAATTCAGCCTTATCTAGAATCTCTTGCACTTTTGCTGTGGCTGTTCCAGCTGCCTTACCATCAATGATGGTTTGCTCGGGTGGAGATAACTCAGTGACAACTTGTAAGCGGGGCTCTTGTGCTTGACTTTTAATCGGCAATAACAGACTTAAGCAACACAGTAATAATCTGAGCTTAGGCTTTTGTGAAAACAACATATTGGTTGAGCTCTGACTGATTATTTTGAGTCTTATCATAAGCAAATTAATTGAATTGTCCAAAACTTACTCTATTAATCTCTAGGTACTAATGGGTACGACACAAATTGAAGCACTTAAAATGTTATATCAAGGGCCTAATTAACTTCAATTCACGTTAAAGTAGTTACACTAGCACCAAATCAGTTTAGGTAAATTTTTCTGTGAAAAAACACTCAACTAAAGCACTCATGTTATGGTTATTTGGTCAATTAGGCCCTTATAAGCGACAAGTCACTTTTGCCATGTTGGCCCTCATTGTGGGTGCTATGTCTTGGTTAGTTCTGGGCCAAGGCGTCAAGTATGTGGTTGACCAAGGTTTTGTGGCAAATAACGCACAACGACTTAATCAGCTTGTCTTAGTGGTCATTGGTATTGGTCTGGTGGGGAGTTTTGCTACTTATTTTCGTTTTTATTACATGATCTGGCTGGGTGAGCGAGTGAGTGCTGATATTCGACAAAATGTTTATTCCCATCTATTAACCTTGTCCCCATCATTTTTTGCGGCAACTCGGACCGGTGAGGTTATATCGCGGTTTACCTCTGACACCACAGTATTGCAATCTGTTGTCGGCATGGGATTGTCTATGGCGCTGCGTGCAATTGTAACCTTTATTGGTTCATTAATTTTAATGATGTTAACCAGTCATATGTTAACGCTTTATGTACTGATTGCCGTGCCTGTGGTGTTATTTCCTATTCGGATTTTTGGTGCCAAAGTCAGAGTGTATGCTCGCAATAGCCAAGACAGAGTAGCCGATGTTGGGGCTTATATTGATGAAAGTTTACATGAGATCCAAACGGTACAAGCTTATACTCATGAGCAAATCGATAAACAACGTTTTTTTAGTCGCATCGATGGCGTAATGGAAGCGGCCAGAAAACGCATCCAATTTCGTGCCTTGATGATTGCGAGTATTATGGGCATCAGTCTCTTAGCCATCACCTTGGTGGCTTGGCTGGGTGCGCAATTAGTGCTTAATAGTGAATTAACCGCGGGTGAGTTAACCGCTTTCATGTTTTATGCGGTAATGGCAGGTGGCAGTGTCGCGACCATCAGTGAAGTTATTGGTGAAATACAAAAAGCGGCCGGGGCCAGTGAACGTCTGATGGAGCTATTGCAAACCGACAGTACAGTGCAAACTCAAGCCGAACCAATATTAATATCTAGCAAGGTCAGAGGAGAATTAAAACTTGAACAGGTTTCATTTTACTATCCCACTGTAGATGAAACACCGGTACTGACAGAACTTAATTTAAGCATCAATGCTGGCGAGCGAATTGCGCTAGTCGGACCTAGTGGGGCGGGTAAATCAACCCTTTTTCAATTGTTATTGCGCTTTTATGATGTGCAACAAGGGCAAATAACCCTCGATTCATTACCTATTGCCCAGCTAGATATCAATCAACTGCGACAACAATTCGCGTTGGTTTCGCAAGAGTCGGTTATTTTTGCTTGCAGTGTATTCGACAATATTGCCTATGGTCGTCCGAATGCGAGTAAGGATGATGTCATTGCCGCGGCTAAAGCTGCAAGGGCAGACGAGTTTGTCAGTGAATTTAGTGAGGGATATGAGACGCAATTAGGGGAACGTGGAGTGCGTTTATCGGGCGGACAGAAACAACGTATTGCTATTGCTCGGGCGATATTAGCAGACCGACCCATTTTGTTATTGGACGAAGCCACCAGTGCATTAGACGCAGCCAATGAAGTAAAAGTGAAGTTGGCACTGGATGAGTTGATGAAGGACAAAACCACGATTATTATTGCCCATCGGCTGTCTACTGTCATTAATGCAGATAGGATAGTGGTAATGGATAAAGGAAAAATAATAGCCATCGGCACTCACCAAGAACTGGTGCAGAGCAATAGTTTGTACCGGGAATTGGCAGAGTTGCAATTGATTAGTTAAGATTTTTAGATACGAGATACGAGATACGAGATACGAGATACGAGATACGAGCAAGAGTAAAAGTGACAAATAGGAGTCTTGAGGTAAATGATGAAAATTGCGCAAATTGGGGAAGTGATACTACGTACACCAGCTCGGCAGGTG
>TARA_R110002167_G_C12705114_1_pt1 | contig 14868 bp, 19 predicted proteins | sample TARA_R110002167 | Tara Oceans TARA_R110002167 (sample SAMEA4398238) | marine metagenome | biome: Polar Biome; feature: [MES] marine water layer (ENVO:01000295) within the mesopelagic zone...; material: water (ENVO:00002006), including particulate matter (ENVO:01000060) such as...... | reverse complement strand
CCTTGGAACATCAAGCAAGACTAGACGCCTTTCCCCATACGCTTACATTGTTCAACGGTAAAGGTTCCCCAACAACTGCTCTCTTCATTCTTAGAAGTAATATTTTTTTGTTCTACTTCTTTTTCAGGTGACACTTCCCATGTGTGTTTAGTATCACACCAAGAACATCCCACAGGACAGCCTTGAAGCCTTATAAATATCGATGGTTGACCTGTAAAGGAGCCTTCACCTTGAAGTGTTTCAAATATTTCATTTATTTTATATGTAGTTTCAATGTTCATTTTTATTTGTTATTCGGATTAAAAGGCTAGATTTGAGCATACATACTAACATTGGGGCGTCTACTATTAGAGAATATAATTGCCTTTTAAACTTATAAAAGAATTATTACTTATTAAAATGGTCGTTAATAAAAGCTACCGACCCTTAATTTTGTATTTATTAAATAAATCGAATTAATAAACACTAAAATATATACATATCAATAAGTTGACTTATTAACAGTAACGATATCACAAATTTTTGTGAAATAATATCGAGTCATTACTTTTCCTTTTTCTATTCCATTGAAATCTTATGTAAATCAATCAATAAGGGCTATGATTTAGTGATAATTCATAGCGGAGTTCATAACATGCATATTTCACTGATTCATTTACTCCCAAACCCACTTAGAGAAGAAATCGACACTCAGTTTTCTTATGTTATTCAATATCACTCAAAGCTAAGGTTTACGCTTTGGCCTCGACTCAACAAAGGGATCCGCTTTCACTTACAAGATCACCCTCAAAAAGATCTAATTCTACAAGCATGCTATCAGTACCTGGCTCACCATCATTGCATTATATCAACCGCACTTTGCGGTTACTCTTTCAGTAACCTTCATAGCAATAGCAGTCCAGTGCTAAGTCATAGCGCTGCCTATTTCTATCTTGTAGGTTCTATGTCACAAATCAAACACAACCAGGATATAGGAGAAATAGACTGGTTACTTAAAAATAATGCTGAACTTTGGGAGGACATATGCGGTGTTTTTCTTATTTACGAATATCGATACCAAGAAAGTAAACCTGACGTAGTTAGCTTTGCTGAACAATTTGCCCCCATTAAAAAAGTTAATACCTATATGGAATCTCATCATGCTTAAAACATACATGAAAAACACATCAATATTACATGTCAAAGATTTTGACGAAGGTAGAAATGAGTTACTTGCAGATGTTTTATTAGGAGAAGTGATCACTGATGAAACAAAACGCTACATTCAAGGAGAATCAGTGATCACTTCTCCCATTGCCTGCTCAAATAATAATGAATTCAAGACAGAGTCAGGAAGTTTCTATATCACTGAAGGACATACGTTTAATTTAACAATTTCTACAAAGGAATGGGCTGTAATTAAAGAAAATGCGCAATATCTTCACGACCATGTATTGCAAACCAACCAATACAACTAATTTCATAAACTTTACTGGAGTGCGATATGACAAACACAAGTGAACAGACATTTTGTAATTGTTTTGGCTGTGATAGAGGAATTCTCGTAGGAGAAAAGGTTCACAGTTTAACTTATACATACGAGAAAATTTCAACACCAAACATGGTTAGCCCAATCTATGCAGAGGGCCTTGGGACATGGTGTGACGACTGTTTTTCAAAACTGAAAAAGGATAAAAATTACCAAGTACCTTGGGAGCATATTCCAGACCAAACGGAATAATAAAAGTTAGTTTTAACTAATGACAGCATCATGAGGCTGTCATTAGTTAAAAAATTAGAATATTGCCTATCCTTTATTTACCTGTCACAGCTCGACAAAATTATGAATATCAACAATATCATCTGCCTTGAAGTAAAAGAACTCTATACTGATAAGCAACTTCATCAATATAAAACAACTTTGCCAAATTTCTGTTTTTTTGAGTTCACACTAGAACTAAAAACAACAATAGATGAGGCAAAAGAATTGCTGCTAGAGAAAGGGTTTCATGAGATATCTTTTCAATTTAGTGCCGTAAATTGGTTTTATAAGCTTACAAATAGATACCATCATGACATCACTACTTTTATTCATATTAATGAAAAGTCCATTCACTTTTCCGGAAAAATGAGATCGTTTGAGAATGCTCATTTTCGTACCCCTGAAATTTCTATCAACCAACTTGAGTTTAACCAAATTCCAATAAAACCCATTAAAATTAGCCAGCTAAAAGGACCACTCGCTATTGGCCTAATCACAAAAATAGATAACCTAAATAAACAATACAAAGAAACAGAAGATTTATATTATGCTATTGAGCCACTCATAAATGAACTACAGCAGCTAGATGAACAGACCGCTATGGATTTACACTTACATTGTGACTCACAACTCGACTTAATTAAAAGGCAAAGTAATGAGCTATTGAGCAATATGGAAACCTTAGAAAAGGAAATGCACACATTATCTCGCGCTGTTCTTCACAAAGTATTTGGCGTCAGCAAAGGTGACTGGATAAGTTACCTACCAGCGAAATCAACTTCGCTGATACAACTTCAATATGACCACTGCGATATTTATGAATGCAACTTAACAATGCGAGGGCCTAGTATTACTAAAAAAGGGGAATTAGGTAAACGAGAACAAGTAATATCAATCGAATTGGTTTCTGAAACATGAATATTCAAAAGCTAATATCCAAAATAAAAATTGCCCGAAAGCGCAGATTAATAAACAGTTTTCATTTATCACCAAAAAGTGGCATCGATGTTGGTAATGAAGAATATCAAAGTATATTGCAATTACTAAAAGATATGTTCAAGTGCTTTAAAGCAAACAAATGCAGTATAGATGTTTCTTTTTACGGTGAAATATTTATCACCTTAGCTGAGTGTGACCATTCATTCGAATTGTCCATTACCAATAGGCCCCGTTGCATTGATATAAAAAGTGCTGATACTCACCTAGGAGATAATCATTTCATAAAAATGAACAGTTCAAGTTTCAACAACTCACTGACAGTTTCAGTCAAAACCATGAGGAAAAAATCAGAATGGAAGCATTACAGTATTTCAGAGTTTGATATTGATGGGCTAATATTGGCTGAACTTATCATAAAAAACATGCATCAAAGGGTGATGTACTATTCAAATAGTGATGAAGCTTTATCACTAGACCAACAAACAAAATTAGACAGGTTAGCGGCTATTCATTTAGGTGGAGCAATACTAGGTAAATCATCAATGTTGCATCATCTATCAAGCTCACTAAGAAAGATAATATACATTAGTAAAATCACGATATCTGCAAAGAGTATAATTATTGGTGACTCATTAGACAGGGAAAGTATTTATCATTATTTTGGCGATAGAGAAGCCAATTTTTTTAGTCAATACCTTATAAATTATTAGGTAAATCATTTAAATCTTCAACCGAATCAGTTTTAAGATTTCTAGCTTTATTTACAACTTCAACTCAAAAAGCATGATTTCGTAATGAATTCGTTTTAACGTAATCATGTTGTTCTATAATTCAGTCAATTAAAGTTAATTGGATTATCGACATGGCACAAGAATCAATATCTATTAATAAAACCTTACTAAAACACCTTAGAAAACAAAAAGGTGAAAAACAAGAAGTAACAGCAACTTCCTGTCATGTAGGTCATCGACAATATCAAAATATTGAAAGTTCTGGTCGAACTACCACCAAAGTCATCAAATCACTTGCACAACATTTCGATATATCTACTGAAGAACTAATCAATGATAAAAAGGTAGATGACTCTCTTTGGTATGTTACTAACCCTTATTTTTTAGTCGGAAATATTGAACAAGGTCACTATAAAGCGATTGGTGACATTACTAAAAGAGCAAACTGTTTCCATCGCGAAATGAACGTGCGTTTATCAATTAAAAATAAAAAGCAGTCTAAAGAAATAATTTTATCCATTAACGATGATGAATTTTGTTGGAGTTTACGTCCTGTTAGATTAAATGAAAAAATAGGGTTGCTGTGGGATGAACTAACAGAATGGCAACAATATGTATGGAATGATTCATTGGATGAGCTGTTATATGCCTGCGTTGATGAGGTTTATATTGACGGAGAACCTTTAGTACCCATAAACATTATCCCCAAATTTATGGTCGAATTTAAAGAAGTTGGTGACAACAAAATTATCGATAAAGGATACCGAGTATTTAATTCAGATCCTGAATTTAGAGTATCAATCAGTGAATGGTTGGATAGCCTCACCTTTACCATCCCACCTACCCGTTCACAAAAAGGTAGCCTCAACATGGTTTACGATATTGCAAACGACAAATCAAAATCCGTAACCATATCTCGTGTGTGGCTCGATAGTTCTGAAAAAATACACCGAGCGCCATGGCCCAGTGCCAACATAGATAAAGTTATTGAGGCCATTACTGAAACTAAAGATGGGCGAAGAAGATGGGCACTTCCCATCGGCATTGGTGAAGTATGGGAAGGTCAAAATATTGCCCCGATGATACCTGAAGTAGCTTGCAACGAGATCACTGAATTACCTGAAATTAATTTAACATTCGGAAACGAATAACTAAGCAATAGCACTTAAAAATAAGGAGATGAACATGGCTAAATCTAATAAACCAGCACCAATAAATGGTCCAAGTAAAACAGGTGAGAAATCAGGAGGTGGACGAGGCAATAACTCGCCACGAGGGAAGTAAATGTCTTGTGAAAAAAGTGAGGGCTATGACGCATATTGGAAAGGAAAATCTAAAGGCTCAAATCCCTACCATTGGTCTAATGAAACTTGGTGGATGGGAGAAGATTGGGACAAGGGCTGGGATGAAGGTCAAGATGAAGATTATGACGATGATTAATTTGTGTTAACTCATAACATTCCTGAAGACTAGCTAAAAAATCAAACCTTTAATATAAAGGGAAGTTTCCATACTTCCCTTTATTACAATTAACCAATTTATCAAAGTTAAGTGTTCATTTAATACCTCAACCAAAAAAATACATAAGGCCACCACTTTTGCGACTTAATAGGTCCTTCTTCTTGATACTTAACATAGTATTTTTGACGAGCAGCTTTCACAACATCAATAGGTCTAGCATCGCTCAACGAGTTCAATTCTTGACATAATACACCACCTGATAACTCATCAAATATTGCAACTAGTTTTGAACAAAACATATCATTGTTTTCTCTATCTACCAGCTTTTTACCAAGTTCCCTTTTGCTATATAGCTCCTGAACTGTCTGTTTTCCCCATTGACTACTGAACGCCCTATCTAACAATAAGCATATGATTACCCAAGATAATACCAGCCCGCCTAGGAATTGTAAGACTATTGTAAGACTATTGTAAGAACGCCTCCCTGACTATTATTCATCATAAGGTATAATATAATCTCGATACAGGGAATGCCAAAATATAGAGCCAATAAGAATTTAATAGTTGGTAAACCATTTGAGAAGAAAGCTTGCTCTTTTGCGTAAGTGCGCAGGGCACTTTTAGTAGCAGCTTTATCAAACTCCTCCCGCTGGATATCAGTCATGGGAGTTTTTCTTCTAAATACGATTATTTTTGCTGTATCTTTTCTGAACTGATTAAGCCCAACTGTCCTTACTGGCTTATCTTCAAGGTTACCTTTCTTCACGGTTGTTGCTTCGAGTATCTCCTCCTGCGGGGTCACTATACCAACGTGACCCCAATGGCTCCGAGTCATGAATTGTATTACTCGACTTGTAAGTTTTGTGCCTTGACTCGCAATAATATCTCCAGCTTCTAAATTCAACCTTCAACTCCTTTAATTAAATTATACAAAAGCATTACCATACCCAAGAGCACTGTCTATGTATACAGTACCCTTATATCTTTGAGCAAGAATTTTTAGTAACTAGTGAATTTTTATTACTGACTCAATGTAATCAAGTAGTTGGATAATATAGAGGAGGCTTTATAATAAAATTAACCTGTGAAGCATTATTTAAGCTATTAAATCAGTATATTGCATTAAAGTAATTTATAAGATTGAAAAGCTTAATTTATTCTGATTTTTACCTCATAGTGCTTTTACACTGGGAAAGTAGCATTCTCTTTTATGGTATGACATAACTTTCTTTAAACTTGCTCAGATCAGCCTTTATTTCTTTCATAGGCAGGTATATCAATATAGTCATCATCGCCTCTGACAACTGCTTCTTTGATATTAGCTTTTCGTGATTTTCTCGACTCAATGCTTTCACCAAAGACAGAAAAATGGGCTTTTTCCATTAACAGTTGAGCTTCCTCATTAGAGAATATATTCAATGCTTTACCCGCATGAATAAAACCTTCTAACCTGAATTTTTTCTTATCATTCTTTTGGTGTTTTTTAGCATCTTCAAATATATCAATTAACTGATGCATACAAGAATCTATGAAGCTTTGCTTATCCATACTTACCTCAATTGGTGAAACGATTAATTAGCATATCTATATTGGTTTGAGTCGATTCAAGTTCCTTTAGCAGCTCAAATCGCTCGTCTTTTAACTTATCTATTCCTGCATCCTCAAGCCGATAAAGTTCTTTATATGCAACAGGATTTAATGAGCAATTATTATTCGTAATAATATTTAATGGAACATCAATACTTCGCCCCTCAACTTCTCCTTTAACATTAATAAGTTTTGTTAGCTCATCTAGCCTGGCTAAAGCATGCTTCCTTTCAGATACTGTATAAAAATCAACGGCATTGATAAACCGAATGAACTTACTATTTCTTTTCAATATTATTAATACAAGCTCATAAGTCTGCTGGCTAAATAGCTTTTGTGGTAGTGTAATCACTGCACTGACATAGCCACTTTTAACGAGCTTAGCCCTCTCTTCTTCATCACTTTGCCTGTTTAGTGCGTTCTGTACTAAAAAGATATAGCCACAGCCCTTGCTAGATAATGAAGACGTTAATGAATTCGCTACATTAAATTCAGTATATCGGGGTAGATTAATTTCACCTTTATTAATTGCCTTAGCCGAATTATCATTATTTTTACTTATATTATCTTCGTCATGTGAGACAACCTTATTCTTATTAATTTCACTTTTATTAATTACCTTTGGTAATTTAGTGATCTTTACTGCCAGATCTTTCGAGTGATTAAAGGACTCATGTCCCGACTGTAAACAATGACTATTTATAATATTGACATCTTCGCTATGGAGTAACGCTAACATTCTCAAGATATGAAGTGGTGACTGTTGAACAGCCTCAACATCAACAGGTTGTTTTGCTTTCGAGGACAAAATTGAAGCACTCGCTTCAATATCTGTATCAAAAGGCAAATACATTCGAGTCTTTGAGATGGTTTTTTTTATCTCACTCAAAAGTTGGGAATACACAGAACTTAATCGAAGTGGCTCAATTTCGATATTGAAACTATTCTCAATGTTCATTTCTTGAAGTGGTAATAATGACCTTCGGTATAATTCTAACGCTTCAATATTTGATAAATGATTAAATTGGAAGGTTGAATGACTGAACTCAACAATGAGCCTATTAATGTCTTCAACTAAACTGGCAGGGTCAATACTATGAATCTGTTCTTCAATTGTCTCAATAGATTGAAAAACGGCACTGCTAGTTAGGTTATTCTGCTTAACTAAAGAAAGCGTTTTTTTAAATTCATCAATACCATTAATGGGCTGATTAAAATTAAAAAGAACCTTAGGTGAAGTTGCGTCATATAAATAACAAAAAACAACAAAAAGAAAAAAATCTCTTTGTGCATTAGCATTACTACTGTCAGCTAAAGACGGTAAATGACAATGCTTATAGCTTTCAACAATTGAGCTTTGATAATCAGACATCATTACTCTCCTCTGCTTTTAGCTCAATTAATTTTTGTAATTGTCGTTCACGATTAGTTATCAATTGTTCAAGTAGGTACTTCTCTTTTTCTATCTCTTTAGCCAAGTTAATCAATTCTATTTGCTCTTCTTTTGACAAAACAGGAATAGATAACTTTTCTAGGGCTGCCTTTCCCAAATTGGCTTGCTTTCCACCACTTGCTTGAGATTTTAAGAAAACCTGTGTTGAGGGCAAGTTTATATAAAACAATAAGAATTCAGGAGGAAGGGCTTCTTTATTTAATGAGCTAATAATAAGAAAATTTTGGCCAACTAAAGTTTTTTCAGGTACATCACCAACAAAGTAAGCATTATGAGAATCCCCCTTCTTTAAAATAAGGAGATCACCTTCTTTAACATAAAGGTTAGCGTTTTCTGTGGGTGAATAGATTTTATCTAAATTTGAAATATCTAGTTTTTTATCTAGCCCATCTTTAACAATATTTTTTATCTGTATTAGGTGATGAGAACCTTCAGGATCATACCTAATAGTTTCTCTAAACGTATACCCAGAGCGGATCACAATATCATTTTTACTTGTCATAGGTGTTATTGAGTCATTATTAATATGCTCAAACCTTAACACAATTTAAATTTATATTGTAAAAAAACTTGCATTTATGCATCAAACGGATCTACACTTATCTCAACTTCACGATACAGTATAAATTTATACTGTATCTCAAGTCTAAATTCATAGGCTTGTTAGCTGACCGAAAGATAAGGAGGATAGCTGTGTGCAAGTTAATAAAAATAAACGTAATAATGAATCATCATTTAAGAATTGTTCTTACCGAATAGATAAATCTCAGTTAGTCGTTAATGAACAAATAGTTATGGAAACGTTTGATTACCCCTTAATCAAACGCATAGTGGTTTCACCACTTTGCAATAAGCGAAAAGACCCAACCTGCCATATGCGCAGTACTAGTTATGTCCTCTTTATTAAATCTACTAAATCATTCAAAACTCAACGTTTTGAACTAAATGACATCACCTCAAAGTGTCAAAACTTTCTATTTGAGCAGGTTTCAGGGCCTCCAATATACCCATGACTACCTTCAAGCAAATGTAGCTTCGCTATGCCTATAGTTTTTTAAATCTATAGCCCTGCTTAAAACAAACATAACCAAACAACAAAGCTAGTTGCGAATTGCATTAGCCAGGGATTTTGCACCCTGAAATTAACCAAATACCAAAAAGGAAAATAACATGAATAACGAACTTGCCACTTTTTTGAATGAAGTTGAATCCACTAATATTATAGAAATTAAGCCATTTGAGTTGAAAAGAAAACTGAATAAAACAAGCCGTGTTAAACCTTCAATTTTGCATTACTCACATTTAAATATGCTAACGCAATATGCTGAAAGTTATAACGAATCTAAGGTTATTCTCACCTATGAATTTAACAAAGATATTAAATATTTTTTAACGCAACCTGCAACCTTCACTATAAAAGTCGATGATAAAAAGGTATCACACACACCTGATGTCGTAATTATTTATACAGATGGAACTGTTGAGTTCATTCAGATAAAGATTGATAAAAAAGCTAAAGATAAAAATTACTTAAAAATATTTAATCAATTAGCTGAATTTTTCAAAACTGAACTTGGGGTTAACTACAAGTTAGTTACGGAATCCTCATATAACGAAGGGAAATACATTGAGAACCTTCAGCAACTTTACGCCTTTCTTGACGTAAAACTCACCAGTGATGTAACCAACAACATTTTAGCAGAATTACCATCTGCCCCCACCATTTCAGAACTTGAGCAATTGTGTATTAAGCATGAAATGACTGATGTCTATGCATGGGCATTGATTGCCCAAGGTCATTTCACTTATGACTCTTCAAAAATATTAACCAAAAAAAGCGCTATCAATTTAGTTCATTAACGAAAATCACATGGAATAAAGAGCATAAAAATTAATAAATTATCAAACAAATTAAATTTAACTAAAAAGGTACTAAAAATGACTAATCAACAATTTATTTTACAAAAAGACATGAAAATCAATCTCTATGGTGAGGACTTGACTGTTCAAGCTGTTGGTGAAAAATTCTGTGTATTAGAAGATTCAGATGGTGAGGTTGATTGCAAAATACCAAGCGAACTAATGGTTGCCTATCGCAGCGGTTTTCTAATCATTAAGAAAAAAGACAATGCTATTTTATTAGGCAAAAAACTAACCAAGCAAGAAGATATAGAAAAAGCAAAAATCGTAGATTGGTTTGTTACTGAAAACCACCAACACGAATTCCCTCATTCGAAAAAAACACGCGCAAAAGTTATTAAAATCATCAAGAAGAGACACAGCCTTTCTGATGATGATTTACCAAGTGAATCGACCTTGCGTAGATGGTATGTAGCTTGGCTTGACAATGAAATGGACGTATACCATGTCATTAAACGCCCAAAAAAAACACGTGCTAAACGTCATTCTCATGATGTTCTTGAATTAGCTGAAAAAACAATTGATGAATATTACTTAACACCACAAGGGCTAAATAAACGTCAAACATTTTATAAATTCACAGAATTTTATGATGATTTAATTGCAAAAGGTGAAATTGAAGGAAAATGCATAAGCGAATCTAGATTCTACGAAATGCTGAATGAATTAAATCAACTTGACGTTGTTTATTCACGTTATGGGAAAGATGAAGCAAGAAAGTTTGCTCGCTGTAGCGAAGGGATGTATGTCCTTGATTTTCCACTACAAAGAGTGGAGATTGATGCCGTACACCTTAAAATAGGACTTTTAGATGATGAAACAGGTGAGTTTCTAGGTACTGCAATTGTTTACTTAGCGATAGATGTATTTACTCGCTGCATCGTTGGCTACAGTGTTTCCATCGGTAATGGTCCATCTGAAATATCTGAAGCTGTAGTTGAATTAATTAAGCACTGCGTAACTCCGAAAGTACAATCTCCTTTTGCGCAAAACTCATGGCCATTAACAGGCATACCATACTCTTTTGTTGGAGATGCTGGTGCAGCTTTTAAGTGTCATGTTGTTACAAATCTAATGGCTCAGCTTAAATGTACTTACATAACCACTGAGACTAAAAGTCCTTGGCGCAAGGGGACGATTGAAGCCTACAATAAAGGACTGAGGCAGCAGTATGCTTCAAACCTCCCAGGATACACACGTTATAACGATGAAGATAAAAATGACAAAACTATCGAAGAAATCGCTACGTTAACCCTAGGAGAGTTTATTGCTTCGTTAGAAGTTTACATTTTAGATTATTACCATCAAAACCCTCATAAAGGCTTATTTAACGATACTCCTTCTAACGTTTGTGAAAATGCCCTAAAAGAATGTAGTCCTCGAATCGTTGCAGACTTAAAAGTACTCGAATTATTCTCCGGTTTTGAAACTGACGCTGTTATCCAAGGTGCACAAGGCATACAGCGTAATAACTTATATTACAGTTCACGTCAGCTCAACAACATGCGTCTTGAAATAGTAACTCACGGTGACAAAAATAACCCTAGAGTTCCATTTTTATACGACAAAAATGACGTGTCAAAAATATCGGTTATCGATGAAAATACAGGGTCATTATTTGAAGTCCCTTGTACAGATCCTCGTGTATTACCCGAAATGAGCCTCGCTCAATTCAACCATCAATATCGTTCATCCTCTAATTCTAAAAGTAGAAAAGTATTCACTAAATCTAATTGGATTGTTTCTGAAGCAATGAAACGTAAGCAGGAAAAAATCATACTTGAGAATAAACAAAAATCTGAAAAGGCTAAGGAAAAATGTGAGGAAAAGAAAAAACAAGCTGCAAAAAAAGAAAGTAAGAAAGCAAATATCACAGAGTTCACGGTTAAGCATATTAAAAGTGAGTCTACTCGATATGCTCGAAATCATACTGGAAAAATGAAAAAGACTGACCCTGGAATTGTAATGAAACGCCCTGTAACTAAACCACAAACTAAAAAAGTAGGAGAGTAAGATAATGATCAACACAAATATAAATGAAGTAATAGAATTTGAGTCAAACATCTGTTGGCACGAGGACTTTCAAAGCGCATATGACTCCATAGAGAAGCTTATTAGCTATCAAGGTAGAAAATCTAAGGCGAAACTGTTAAAAGCTCCTCCGGGTGCAGGAAAAACACTTCTAGCGAACACAGTAGTGGAAAAATTAACTTCAATTGATGAAGATACAGGAGCCAAAGTAAAACATGCTATTTGCATTAATGTGGCGTTATACAACTCACCTAGCCAGTTGCTATCTGCAATATTAGTAGAGCTTAATGATATAAACCCCTACAAGGGCACTCAAGACCAAAAAGCAAAAACTGTAATCCGATTATTCAAAGAAAAGGGAATAGTGATTTTAGTTGTTGATGAGTTCCATGACATATTACCAAAATCCCGGATACTACCTACATCAAAAATATATCGATTTCTAAAAGGGTTTATGGATTCATGTGGTGTCCCATTTTTATTACTTGGCACTGAGGACTCAGAACGTTTCTTAGAAGTAGACAAGCAAATTAGCACCCGTTTTTTGCCTACAGAAGAGCTTTACGCTTTCAACTGCTTGTCTGAATATAATTCTATTCATTTTGCACTCATCATCGAAAGTTTACTTGAAAAATTTCCTCGTGAAATTAATTGCCTAAAATTAACTCAAGTTGATACTGATGAGGACGGCATTGAAAAAGTTAGACTCAAAGAGTCACACAACATGCTTTATCGATTTAACTTAGCAACAAGTGGATTAATGCGTGTCATTGTTAACTTATTGTCTGAGTGTATTGAAATAACAGCCCCAGATGAAATTGTAGATAAAAAAGTGCTAGAAAAAGCATTTGATAATGTCGTCCATACAACCTACTCATTTAACCCTTTTGACATGACTAATACTGCGTCCAGAGTCAAAAGTCGCTTAGCTAAAGAGGGCTTATATAATGCTAAATAATACAGTTGATAAACTACAATTTGCAGTACTTCGTAGCCCTAAAGAATTAGAATCTGGTCAAGGTTTTTTGTTAAGACTAGCCGTTTCTAATGGAAGGTTTGAATTAGGTAAATTAGCACAAGCAATTGACTACAAATATAAGCCATCAAGCTTTATTTTAGGAGGGTCTGACTTCAATAATTTCTTAAATGCCTTATCGACACATACTGATTTAACAGGCGATGATTTGAATGAAAAATTTTCACAGTCGATAAGTTTAACTGGTGAAAACCTAGCTATTACAGATATTAGATTACCAACCCCTAAAATCTGCCCTGAGTGTATGAAGAATGAAGATAGTTGTTATATAAAAGAGTCGTGGGAATATGCTCACCATACGCACTGTGAAGTGCATAATGTCGCACTTATTGATAGATGCCAACGTTGCACAGAGCCTCTGTCTTGGAATGGTGACATATTTGCAGGTTGTTCATGCTGCGGTTATCGTTGGGAAAGCTTTAACAGCCTTCCTGAGGTATTACCTCGATATCAAACAATTTGTGATGAGTTAACTGAACTTGAACTTACAGAGTACCTTTCTGCACTTTATCAAAACCTAATATACGTATCTCGTCCATTTGACTTAAGTTTTGATAAGTTTAAACAATTACCTAAGGGCTTATTTAGCATTTCAACTTTATTTGAAATGGCGTTCCAATTAACAGTTTGCGATGAGACTAAAGCATATTGGGAGCAAATGAGGTTAAGTCATTTTTCGATTGATAATAATCTTAACAAGTTAAACGATGCTTCGTTGAACGTGTTGGCTAAACTTCCCGAAAATAAATACTCGCTAACATTCCTAAAAAATCGAGTTAAAACTCAACCTGTACAATGTTTCCTTCCTATGAGGCAACGTGAAATGGTTTCTAGTTTAAGATCACGAAACAGTAGGAGTGTTAATGACTACCAATATCAAATTAGTCTTGGATTAGCAGCAAAGTTACTTGGTGTTGATAAAAAAACGATTAATGCTTTAGTTGAATTGAAATTAGTATCTGCATATTCAGGTTCGTTAAATTCAAAAGCCAGAATTGTATCGGGAAGCAGTATAGCTAGCCTAATAAAAGAAATTGTTGAACACTCTGTTGAAGTTGGAGATAGACAAAAACAGCTAATTTCAATTAAAGATTTAATGAAAGGATTACCTTACTTTAATTGCGACCTTTCAAGTTTAGTAAACATAATTGTTATCAATAAATGCCAGACATATATCGATAATAAGGATACATTTTCAATCCCTTCGTTACTCATCAATAGGGAAGAAGTATCCGCGCATTTAGAAAAGTACTTTGTTGAAAGTATTCGGTTCAATTTATCTAGATCTAAACTTCAGCAGGTTTGCACCCTAAAATCTCATCAATATATTGAATTAAAAAATACATTTAATTTTCAAGAAATAGGACCAACCGTATCTTTTGCTAAATTAAACCCAGTGCAAATATCACTATTTTTTGAGAAATATATTTTGATAAATCGATGGGCAAAGATTACGGGCGTAAAATTAAAATCTGTCATTCAATTTTTGAAATGTGAATCCAGCATTATTCCAAATCCAATTTTAGAACATCAAGATACTTTCATCTATGAAAAATCTGATGAGTTGATGGACTCATTAACACGCTACTTAATTTATCATAAAGGCGAGTACGATTTTCTCGCCAATATCTGCATTTAGGACTTCCTTAATATCCCTTTCAAAAAAACACCATCTTTTTGCTTACCACCACTCCAAAAAACTGCTACTCTTTTTATTAATAATTAAGAATAAACTCAATTAAAATCAAAGAATAACTAGCTCTATATTTCTAGGTCGATTTCAAAATTAACTGGAAATTTTAGGTGCCACTATCAGCTTAACAGGAATTTAGGAAGCGGCTTAACTGGGCACTTTTTAAACTTTCTGCATTTTTAAAGGGCTTCAAGCTCGCGACCAGTTTCATCTCCAACCGAGACCAGCATATCTGTCACAAATTAGCGACACTAGTGTTACCTTCACCCGAATTAC
>TARA_R110002167_G_scaffold15727_11_pt1 | contig 14886 bp, 13 predicted proteins | sample TARA_R110002167 | Tara Oceans TARA_R110002167 (sample SAMEA4398238) | marine metagenome | biome: Polar Biome; feature: [MES] marine water layer (ENVO:01000295) within the mesopelagic zone...; material: water (ENVO:00002006), including particulate matter (ENVO:01000060) such... | reverse complement strand
TGGCGCGTGCATTACAGGAAGGGCGTCCTGGTGACTTGCAGATGTGGGTTAGCTGGCTGGAAACGGTGCCGATGAGGCGGCTGAGTCAGACCACCTCGGAGTCAGCGGCTGTTTCAGACGCGGTGCCTTTGAGTCAGGCGGCGGTATTGGCTAAGCGCTACGACCTGGTCGATGAGGTGCGCCAGTCGCGGGTTCAGTTGGCTGCTTGAGGTTTATCTACGCGCTCCGTATTAGCCCTGCCAGAGTATCAGGCTTTCGCCCTGTTCTGTGAGCGACCACCATTCGTCGGGCTCATCTCCCTCTTTCCATCCTGATGCGATACAGCGAACCTCTGTTGTTAGCTGCTGCTGCGCCTGGCGGGCGCAGTCAAGGTCTAGCGCCCAGGGAGTATCCGATGAGTCGAACCAGATGCTGGTGAACTCTTTGCTCGCTCGGTCAATCACGGTAACCGGGATACTGATTCCTTGATAGGTGACCCTGAAATTGTGGGTATGACCACGTTTCCCCAGCGTATCGCACTGTTCGAAAATAGCGGTTAACCAGTCTGTTATCTTCTCAATAGATTGCTGCTTGAGATAGATTTCAATGTCCGGATGGCGGTCGCTTGGAGTCTGAGTCATCGTCTATAAACCTGAAAATTCGCAAAATACTGAGGCAGATGTAGCCGCTGGCTGCCAGTATACCGCCGATACTCAGACACGCCAGTCCTGCGAGGGCCGTCAGTTCTTGCTGGAGTGAGCTAGGGACATTCTTTTCCGCATAGAAGATCAGTCCTAGGCCGGTAAAGAAGAGAACGGCTCCGCTCAGGACCCAGTTGAGATTGCGGCGCGGGTTGTCGGTTTGGCGCAATAAGAAACGCTTAATTCGTAGCATCGGTGCTTCTGGCACGGAGCAGGTGTAGCTTGATATCCAGGCCTATCTCCAATTGCTTAAGCTGTAGTAGGCGTTGCCTGGCGTCGGCATCGGTGCGCCATTGGTGGGGCGTCATCGCCAGCAGCTGGAGAATGGTACGATTGTCTGTCAGTTTGAAGCGGTACTGCACCAGCTGTTGGCTGATAGGCTCAAACAGGGCGCTGAGGTCGGGCAGCGGATCGAAGGCGTTACGTCGGACTTCAGGATAGATCTGCTGACGCAATTCGAGCAGATGATCGCTGCCTGCAGTCGCTAAGAGTAACAGGCCATCGGGGCGCAGTACCCGATGAAAAGCGTTGCTGCTTAGAGGCGCAAATAAGCAAAGCAGGGCATCCTGGCTGGATTCTTCGACCGGAAGCTTGCTTCCTGAGGCGACTATCCAGCTGATATTCTGGCTGCGTTTACAGGCGGCTCGGACAGCATGTTTAGAGATGTCGATGCCAATGAGTTGATGGCTTAGTTTTTGCTGGTTTAGCGCATGCTCTAGCAGGGCGGTGTAGTAGCCCTCGCCGCAGCCACAATCAATAATTTGGCGTGTTTCTTGAGGGTGTGCTACTGGCGCTAGATCGGGTTGTGAGTGGTCCAGGTGGCTGATTAATAAACTGTTGATGGCTTGAGACAGCGGCAGGTAATGGTGCTGATCCAGAAACTCGCGTCGACCCGCGACCATGGATGGATCGTCACCAGGGTCTCGAGAGTGTTTCTGCTGCACCGGCAGCAGGTTGTAATAGCCCTGCTTGGCGCGGTCGAAGCTGTGCCCATTGCGACACTGCGCGCTGTTACCTTCTTCTGTTAGTGAGCACTTGCATAGCGGGCAGCATACGCTGGGTGGAAGGTTCATGCTAAGAGGAGCCTGGCTAAGATGTTTTCATAGAGTTCGGAAAGGGTGTCGAGATCCTTGGCTCGTACGTGTTCGTTGATCTGGTGGATGGTGGCGTTGCAGGGGCCGAGTTCTACGACCTGGGCTCCGGTAGGGGCGATAAAGCGACCATCGGAGGTTCCACCTGAGGTTGAGAGTTCGGTATCGATGCCGGTTATTGCCTTGATGCTGTCACGGCAGGCGTTTACCAATGAATCCTCTGGGGTGATAAAGGGGTTGCCGGATAAGACCCAATCGAGTGCGTACTCGAGCTGGTGCCGGTCGAGAATCGCATGTACTCGCGCTTTGATCTGGGCTGCGCTGAGCTCGGTTGAGAAGCGCAGATTGAATTTGGTCTCCAATTCCCCAGGAACTACGTTGGTGGCACCTGTTCCTGCTTGGATATTGGATATCTGTAGGCTGGTCGGTGGGAAATAGTCGTTGCCCTGGTCCCATACCTCTGCAGAAAGTTCGGCTAATGCAGGTGCTGCGAGGTGGATCGGGTTGCGGACCAGGTGCGGGTAGGCAACATGACCCTGTTTGCCATGAATCTTCAGGGTGCCGCTGATCGAACCGCGTCGACCGTTCTTGATGATATCCCCCAGCTGTTTGGAGCTGCTGGGTTCGCCGACGATACACCAGTCGATTTTCTCGTTGCGCGCCTCAAGGACCTCTACGACACGCGGGGTGCCATTTATGAAGTCACCCTCCTCATCGGAGGTGATTAACAGTGCAATGGAGCCGATATGATCAGGGTGGTGGCTAGTAAAGCGTTCCAGGGCGGTGATAAAAGCAGCAATGCTGCCCTTCATGTCGGCTGCACCGCGGCCGTAGAGATTACCTTCGTGAATCTGGGGTTCGAACGGAGGGTGGCTCCACTGCTCAGCAGGTCCTGAGGGGACGACATCGGTGTGGCCTGCAAAACAAAATAACGGCCCCTCTGTGCCACGTCGGGCCCAGAGGTTGCTTACATCTTCAAAGGGTAAACGTTCGATGTTGAATCCGAGTTGCTCCAGGCGCTGGATCAGCAGCTCCTGACAACCCGCATCCGCAGGTGTGACTGAGGGTCGGGCGATAAGATCAATGGCCAGCGATAAAGTCGGTGTTAGAGAAGACATTGAAGCGCGCTACCTTGGATTGTAATCGGGCTGGCGATTATAGCGGTAATTAGTCCTTAGCGGGTGTTGATTGATGCGAGGGTGCTTTGGGCTTGGTGTGCTGTCGCATTGGTCGTATCAGGTGATTGAGTTCGAGCAGGCTACGGGCGCTGGCAAGGCTATCGGCCAATAGCTCTAATTCATCATTGCTTTTATGGGCCAGCGGCAGGGTGCGCAATAGTTGGTAAGTGTGACGTAGTTCAAGGGGAGGAATCCACGGCAGGGCTGAATTTGGCTTCAAAAGAGTTCTCCTTTGGCTCGGGCGGCAACATGTGACCTGACTCGGTGCCTGGGAGTGTAGCGGGCAGTAAATAGTTGAGCGTTGCGCTAGGTCAACGGTTTGGTGGTTGGAGGGAACTTGTTTAGAGGGAGCTTGATCTGGATCGGGTTTTTGTTGGAGAGTAATCAAGAGGGTGGTTTTAGCCGTTGTTACGGCTAACTAGGTGCTGAGGCTGCCTAGAATTGGGCAGCCGGATTGACCCCCCGTTTACCGGAGTAAATTGGATAGCTTGGGATCGGGCTCCTCTGCGGCACGGTAGATCAGGGCAATATTGCCTATCTCCTGTACGATGTCTGCCTGGACCTGTTCGCTGAGCTGTTTGATCAAAGCTTTTTTTACTTCTCGGTCGCCGACGTTGAATTTCACCTTGATCAGCTCATGATCTTCAAGGGCGCGATCAACCTCAAGTTGTACGCCTTCAGTAAGGCCGTTACCGGCGACAGTGACCAGAGGGTGTAGGTTGTGGCCCAGGCTGCGGAATTGCTTTTTTTGCGTGGCTGTTAAACTCATAATAGTATGGTCAACCTCTTGACGGACCTGCTATGGGCGGACGGATGCAGGATCCGTGGCGCATGAAGTGGATGTGAAGCTAGCGAGTATTTTACCTTAGGAGTGGGCTGGACTTAACACTGAATCTGCTCCTTGCGGGCCTATTTAGACCCTTTATCCGATTTTTATCGTTAAATAGCTCGCAATTCGGGGCGATAGATCAGAAAATTTAGCTTGAATCCAAACATTGCAGTCAATGTCGGAGCAAATAATTAGGTGGCACGATCAAAAAGCAGTGGTCAGTGGCTGAAGGAACATTTTGATGATCCCTATGTCCAACGGGCCAAGGAAGAAGGCTATCGTTCAAGGGCAAGCTACAAGCTACTTGAATTAGATAAAAAGGATCGCTTGTTGCGTCCTGGGATGGTTGTTGTGGACTTAGGCGCGGCCCCCGGAGGCTGGTCTCAGGTCGCTGCGGAGAAAATTGGTAGTACCGGACAGGTAGTAGCATCCGATATTTTGCCTATGGATTCTTTGGCCGATGTTAGCTTTGTCCAGGGGGATTTTACTGAAGAGTCGGTTTATGAGCAGATACTGGAAGCTATCGATGGACGGCAGGTTGACCTTGTAATTTCAGATATGGCCCCCAATATGAGCGGTATGAACTCGATTGATCAGCCGCGGGCGATCTATCTGGTCGAGCTGGCGTTGGAACTGGCGCGGCAGGTGTTGAAGCCTGAGGGTGTGTTTCTGGCTAAGGTCTTTCAGGGAGAGGGGTTCGATCCCTTGTTGGCAGAGATGCGCCAAAGCTTTAAAAAAGTGCAGTCTCGAAAACCCGATTCATCTCGTGCCCGTTCGCGGGAAATTTATCAGCTTTGCCGTGGTTTTAAAGGTTAGTATTACGGCTGAACCGATGACCGTTAGCGTTCTTTTAAAAAGAACGGTTATAAAGGTAGCTTAAAGGAGCTTCGCTTGAACGATATGGCAAAAAACCTGGTGTTGTGGCTTATCATTGCCGCTGTGCTGTTAACGGTTTTCAACAATTTCAATACAGAGACTGAAGCCAATAAGCTCAGTTACTCACAGTTTATTGAGCAGGTGCGCACCGATCAGGTCACCCGAGTCGTCGTTGAGGGGTATGAAATTAGTGGTGAGCTGCAGAGTGGCGGTCGGTTTGTGACGGTGCGTCCAGCGCTGCAAGATCCCAAGCTGGTTGATGATCTCTATAACCACGGCGTAATTATCGAGGGTAAGCAGCCCGAGCAGCAGAGCATTTGGAGCCAGTTGCTCGTGGCTAGCTTTCCAATCCTGGTGATTATTGCGGTGTTTATGTTTTTTATGCGTCAGATGCAGGGTGGCGCGGGAGGCAAAGGCGGCCCTATGTCCTTCGGCAAAAGCAAGGCGCGGCTGCTGAGTGAAGACCAGATCAAGACCACGTTTGCTGATGTGGCGGGTGTCGAAGAGGCCAAAGAGGAGGTGCAGGAGCTGGTAGAGTTTCTGATGGATCCGGGTAAGTTTCATCGCCTGGGTGGTCATATTCCCAAGGGAGTGCTGTTGTCGGGTTCGCCTGGTACCGGTAAGACGCTGCTAGCTAAAGCGATTGCAGGCGAGGCCAAGGTGCCCTTCTTTAGTATTTCAGGCTCTGATTTCGTCGAGATGTTTGTCGGTGTCGGCGCATCGCGTGTGCGTGATATGTTCGAGCAGGCCAAGAAGCAGGCGCCCTGTATTATCTTTATCGATGAGATCGATGCCGTGGGCCGTCATCGCGGTGCGGGCATGGGTGGTGGTAACGATGAACGTGAGCAGACCCTGAACCAGTTGCTGGTTGAGATGGATGGCTTCGAAGGTACCGAGGGTGTCATTGTTATTGCCGCGACTAACCGTCCCGACGTGCTTGATAAGGCGTTGTTGCGGCCGGGGCGTTTCGACCGTCAGGTGGTGGTTGGTTTGCCCGATATTCGTGGTCGCGAGCAGATTTTGAAAGTGCACATGCGCAAAGTGCCGATGGGTGATGATGTTCGGCCTGATCTGATTGCACGTGGGACTCCTGGATTTTCGGGTGCTGATCTGGCTAATTTGGTTAATGAGGCGGCATTGTTTGCAGCTCGCAGTGATCTTCGCACGGTAGGTATGGAGCAGTTTGAGAAGGCTAAAGACAAGGTGTTGATGGGTGCCGAGCGCCGCTCGATGGTGATGTCTGATGCCGAACGGCTGAATACCGCTTATCACGAATCGGGACACGTTATTGTGGGTCGGTTAGTGCCAGATCACGATCCGGTTTATAAAGTCTCTATTATCCCGCGCGGGCGTGCGCTGGGGGTGACCATGTTCCTGCCTGAGGAGGACCGTTATAGTCTTTCGAAACGCGCGCTGATGAGTCAGATTTGCAGTCTCTATGGCGGCCGTATTGCAGAGGAGATGACCCTGGGGGTTGATGGGGTCACGACGGGTGCTTCGAATGATATTCAGCGTGCCACCCAGTTGGCACGAAGCATGGCGACCAAATGGGGCTTGTCGGAAAAGCTCGGCCCGCTGTTGTATGACGATGAAGATGGCGATCCGTTTGGACGGATGCCAGGTCAGGCGGCAAAAGGTGTTTCTGGCGAGACGGCCAAGCTGATTGATGAGGAGGTGCGTACCGTCATTGATGATTGCTATGCGCGGGCTCAGAAGCTGTTGAAAGACAATCGGGATATTCTTGAATCGATGACGCAGGCGTTGATGAAATATGAGACGCTTGATAGTGAGCAGATCGACGAGCTGATGTCGCGCCAGCCGGTAAGTGAGCCTGAGGGTTGGGATGACGATAAAACCCCCTCTAAGGGTGCGTCTGCAGAGGCTGAGCAGAATTCGGATCAAGCGTCGGATCAAGACTCCGATGATTCGGCTGCGGATGATGATCTGGATACTTCAGACAAGCCCGTGCACTGATCGGTCGGTTTGCAGGACTAAGTTTAAAGCCGACCCAGAGTCGGCTTTTTTTTTTGCCACTTGAAATGATCGTTGAAGCGAAAACTATGCCTGGACCTCAATTTTCTGAACCTCAATTTAAGTTTGGCTCAAAGAGCCTGCCACGAGATGTGGCTCAGGTGATGGGGATTCTTAATGTAACGCCTGATTCTTTTTCTGATGGCGGGCAGTTATATCAGCATGATCGTTTAGACCTGTCGGCCTTGCTCTTTAAGGCAGAGGCGATGGTTGGGGCAGGTGCGTCGTTGCTAGATGTCGGCGGTGAATCGACCCGGCCTGGTGCTGCCAGTGTGTCTGAGCAGCAGGAGCTGGATCGGGTGATTCCTGCGATAGAGGTGCTAGCGCGAAAGTTGGATGTGGTGGTCTCGGTGGATACCAGCTCTCCGGCCGTTATGGTCGAAGCGGCAAAGGCGGGTGCTGGGCTGATTAACGATGTCAGGGCGCTGAGTCGTGAGGGGGCTTTGGTCGCGGCTGTCGCTACGGGTTTGCCGGTTTGTCTGATGCATATGCAGGGGCAGCCTGAAACGATGCAGCAGACGCCTGATTATCAAGATGTTGTGGCAGAGGTGGCAGATTTTTTACGGCAACGGATAAGGTGCTGCGTGGAGGCGGGTTTGGCTGCTGATCGACTCCTGATCGATCCCGGATTTGGTTTTGGCAAAACACTGCCGCATAATCTGCAGCTGCTGGATCGATTGCAGCAGTTGCAGCAGCTTAATGCACCCATGTTGGTAGGGGTTTCGCGTAAATCGATGATTGGCGCGGTTTTGAACAGACCCGTGGATGAGCGTCTCTATGGTAGCCTGGCAGCGGCCGTGCTGGCGTTGACGCAGGGAGCATGGATAGTAAGAGTTCATGATGTCGCTGCGACACAGGATGTGGTGGCTATATATCAAGCTGTACGGGGTAGCCGTGGCTGATTTGGAGGCGAGAATGACGAGAAAATATTTTGGTACCGACGGTATTCGCGGCAAGGTGGGCGAGTATCCGATTACCCCCGATTTCGTGTTAAAGCTCGGCTGGGCGGCGGGTAAAGTATTTGCTCGGCAGGGTCGGAGCAAGATTCTGATCGGTAAAGATACCCGGATATCGGGCTATATGTTTGAATCGGCATTGGAAGCGGGGCTGGCTGCTGCAGGTGTTGACTCGCTGCTGCTGGGGCCGATGCCTACGCCTGCTATTGCTTACCTGACGAGAACATTCAGGGCCGATGCAGGGATCGTTATTAGCGCTTCTCATAATGCGTATGAAGACAATGGGATCAAGTTTTTTTCTGCCAGTGGTACCAAGTTAGACGACGAGGTTGAGTATGCAATCGAGGCGCAGATGGATCTGGAGATGACAACTGAGGAGTCAGCATCGCTAGGTAAAGCGCGGCGAGTAGAAGATGCAGCTGGGCGTTATATCGAATTTTGCAAGGGTACGCTGCCGCGTGGATTGAGTCTTAAGGGGCTTAAGATTGTCGTCGATTGTGCCAATGGCGCCACCTACCATATCGCGCCTAAGGTGTTGCGAGAACTTGGTGCTGAAGTGTTGGAGCTGGCTACCTCACCAGATGGTATTAATATCAATGAGAATTGTGGCTCAACGTCGCCAGCCGTAATAAAGAAGATAGTGGTTGCCGAAGGTGCAGACCTGGGGTTGGCGTTAGATGGCGATGGTGATCGGCTGATTATGGTAGATCATCGGGGCGAGGTTGTTGATGGCGATGAGTTGTTGCTGATTATTGCTCTGGCGCTCAAGGCGGAGGGGCAGTTTAGCGGCGGCGTGGTGGGTACGCTGATGAGCAACTACGGTATGGAGCTGGCGCTGAAGAGGCATGATATTCCCTTTGTTCGTGCGAATGTTGGTGATCGTTATGTGATGGAGGCGCTGGTCAGCCGAGGCTGGCATCTTGGCGGAGAGTCCTCAGGCCATATTATTTGCCGTAACTTAACGACTACCGGCGACGGTATCGTTGCTGCGCTGCAGGTGTTGCAGGCGATAAAGCAGAGTGGCCGGAGATTGGCTGACCTCAGGTCGCAAATGAATAAACTACCGCAACATATGATCAATGTTAGGCTGCAGCAAAAATGCGATCCTAGTTTGTTGCCTGAGGTGCAACGGGCGATCCAAGGTATTGAGGCGGAGCTTAATGGGCAGGGTCGGGTGTTGTTGCGGCCTTCAGGAACGGAACCTGTGGTCAGGGTGATGGTTGAGGGGTCAGATATTGATCAGGTGAAGCGGTTGACGAAGTCTTTGGCTGCAGACGTGGAGCAGGCGATCCAGGCTTAGGTCTGGATGCCGGGGTGCGTGGTTGAACGGCGTATTTTGGCATTGATGCAGGGTCTAGCAAAGTTGCCAGTGTTCGTTGATTTCTAGTGGGTTTACATGATTGAGGCGGGCTGTCTCAAGAAAGTTTTAATTGTTGGGTGGTGTGCTTGTAAGTTAATAGTAACTTGTTTAGTATTGCCACCCGCTTGATAGACGGGGTTGAAACATGCGTCAGACGCTAGTCGCCGGTAATTGGAAAATGAACGGCTCCTTGCAGAGTATCTCCGAGCTAATGGCGGGGCTGACTGCAGAGTTAGCCAATGTTTCTGGAGTGGACGTAGCCGTTTGTCCTCCTTCGATCTTTTTAGATCGAGTCTCGGGGATGAGTGCAGGATCGATAGTTAAGCTGGGTGCGCAGACGGTCAGTGAATACGACTCAGGGGCATACACCGGGGAAACGTCTCTGTCGATGCTCAAAGAGTTTGGTTGTTGTTACGTTATTTTAGGTCACTCAGAGCGACGGGCATTGTTTGCTGAGACTGATGGCCAGATCGCTGCTAAGTATAAAGCGGTCAAGGCTGCAGGATTGGTCCCGATTCTTTGTGTTGGTGAGACGTTGCAGCAGCGAGAAAATGGACAGGCACAGGCGATAATTGCAGCGCAGTTGGATGCTGTGGTTAATCAGCTTGGGGTTGATTCGTTAGCGGGTGCTGTTGTTGCCTACGAACCGGTTTGGGCTATAGGTACCGGTAGAACAGCAACGCCAGATCAGGCGCAAGAGATACATTGCGCCATTCGTGGTCGGGTTGCAGAAAAGAGTAAGTTGATCGCAGAGCAGTTGCCGATTATTTATGGTGGCAGTGTCAATGCGGAAAATGCTGAATCGCTGTTTTCGATGAATGATATCGACGGTGCTTTGGTAGGCGGGGCCTCGTTGAAGGTCAATGAATTTGTAGCAATTTGTCGTGCAGCTACCCGACAAGATTAGGCAGTTATAGATGGAAACGTTAATTCTGATCGCTCATGTTTTGCTGGCTGTGGCGTTGATAGCGCTAATATTGCTGCAGCAGGGTAAGGGTGCTGAGGCAGGTGCGGCTTTCGGTAGCGGTGCATCGCAGACAATGTTTGGCAGCCAGGGAACAGGTAGTTTTCTAAGCCGAGTCACTGGGATCATGGCGGTCGGCATATTTTTAACCAGCTTTACTCTGGCGGTATACGCCAAGCAAAAAGCAGAATCTATTTCTGACCAGGGCGTTCCTTCCGCGCTGGTTGTTGACCAGGCGCAGCAGCAAGCACCTGAGCTTAAAGAGGTTGTTCAGCCAAGCACAGATGTGCCTAAGGCTGATCAGTAAGAGTTTTGCCGAGGTGGTGGAATTGGTAGACACGCTATCTTGAGGGGGTAGTGACCTAATGGTCGTGCGGGTTCAAGTCCCGCTCTCGGTACCATATTGTAGTTTTAATTGTAGTTCCAGCAGTGACCGTTTCGCTTGAATAAGCAGGTCGCTGGTTTTATAATTCTTGGCTCGAATTTGGCTTTCATTGTTGAAATCCTCGATTCAAGCGGAAGAATTTAAAGCAGGAAGCCCCTTTTTAGGGGCTTTTTCTTAGGCGCGATTTTTTGCAGTGCTTTCTGTTCGTTGTAAATGCACCTATTTGGTTCAAAATTGAACCAGATCGGCTGAGTAGAATGGGTCTTTGACCCATTTTTTGTTTCTGAAATTGAGGTTTTGTGTGGCAACCAAAAGTGAGCGGTTGGATGCGCTGATTGCGCCTGTTGTGACAGGGCTGGGTTATCAGCTTTGGGGCGTTGAGTATGCGTCTCAAGGGCGTCATACCAGCCTGCGGATTTTTATCGATGCAGAAGCAGGTATCGGCGTTGATGATTGTGCAGCTGTTAGTCGACAGATCGGCGGTGTGTTTGATGTTGAAGATCCTATCGCGGGTGAATATACCCTAGAGGTTTCTTCGCCAGGAATGGATAGGCCGCTATTTACATTAGCGCAGTACCAGCAGTATGTCGGCCATCAGGTTCAGGTACGTCTGCGCACTCCCTTTGAAGGGCGGCGCAGATTCAACGGTTTGTTGAAAGGCGTTGAGGAAGAAGATGTCGTCATTGAAGTCGATAAGCATGAGTATTTACTGCCGATCGATTCCATTGATAAAGCGAATGTTGTCCCCCGGTTTAAGTAGCCGGAGTTGAGTGAGGCGGTGGAATGAATAAAGAGATTCTTCTGGTTGTTGAAGCGGTATCCAACGAAAAAGATGTGCCTAAAAGCGTCATTTTCGAAGCGATAGAGTTGGCGTTGGCCACCGCAACCAAAAAACGTTATGACGAGGATGCAGATGTCCGCGTCGTCATTGATCGCGCAACAGGTAGCTATGAAACATTCCGTAGCTGGCAGGTGGTCGCTGACGATCAGCTTGCGCTCTTAGGTACCGAGCTGACGCTTGAGGAAGCGCATGAGAAAAGTCCCGAGTTGGTCGCCGGGGATCTCTTTGAGGAGCAGATCGAGTCCATCGCTTTCGGTCGTATCGCTGCCCAGACTGCCAAACAGGTTATCGTCCAAAAAGTGCGAGAAGCTGAGCGTGCCAAGGTTGTTGAGGAATACCTCAAGCGGGTTGGTGAACTGGTCAGTGGTACGGTTAAGAAGGTGACGCGTGACAGCGTTATCGTTGATCTGGGCAACAATGCTGAGGCACTGTTGAATCGTGATCAACTGATCGGTCGTGAGACTTTCCGGATGGGTGATCGGATTCGCGCTATTTTGCAAGATGTACGTAGTGAGGCTCGTGGTCCGCAGCTATTTCTAAGCCGCACCTGTCCTGAGATGCTGATTGAGCTATTCAAAATAGAAGTGCCTGAGGTTTCCGAGCAGGTTATCGAAATTCGCGGCAGTGCACGCGATCCGGGATCGCGCGCCAAGATTGCCGTTAAAACCAACGATGGTCGAATTGATCCGATCGGCGCTTGCGTAGGCATGCGTGGTTCGCGGGTACAGGCGGTATCGGGTGAACTGGATGGCGAGCGGGTGGATATCATTCTCTGGGATGACAATCCCGCGCAGCTGGTGATCAATGCCATGGCGCCGGCTGAAGTTGCGTCTATCGTGGTTGATGAAGATGCCCACTCGATGGATGTAGCCGTTGCTCAGGAAAATCTGGCGATGGCAATCGGTCGTGGCGGTCAGAACGTTCGTCTGGCCAGTGCCTTGACCGGTTGGACCCTGAATGTGATGTCTGCAGAGCAGGCTGAGGCGAAGCAGGAAGAGGAGTCTAGCGGGATTACCGAGACGTTCTCTGAGCACCTAGACATCGACGAAGAGTTTGCCCAGATGCTGGTGCAAGAAGGCTTTACCTCGCTTGAAGAGGTGGCTTATGTACCGCTTGAGGAGATGCTGGAGATTGAGGGCCTTGATGAAGAGATCGTCAATGAGCTACGCACTCGGGCGAAAGATGCATTGCTGAACCTGGCAATTGCCTCCGAAGAGAAATTGGAAAGTGCAGAGCCTGCCGAAGATCTGCTAACTATGGATGGGATGGATCGTCACCTGGCTTTTGTACTGGCTAGTATGGGGGTTATTACCATGGAAGACCTGGCAGAGCAGTCGATCGATGATTTGATCGATATTGAAGGTATGGATGAGGCAAAGGCTGGCGAGTTGATTATGACTGCGCGCGCGCCTTGGTTTGCTGAAACCCAAGAGTAACGATTCAACTGGAGCACCAAATCAATGGCAGAACTGAATGTAAGACAGCTTGCCGACGTGGTGGACGTTCCCGTTGAACGTCTGTTACAGCAAATGAAAGCTGCGGGTCTAGGGCATAGTGCCGAGAATGACAACGTCTCTGAAGATGAGAAGCAGACATTGCTTGGCTATCTCAAACGTAGTCATGGTGATGCGGAAGAGACTGCTCAGCCGCGTCGTATTACCCTGAGTCGCAAGACGACCAGTACGCTTAAAGTTGGCAGTAGTAGAAAGACCGTCAACGTTGAAGTGCGTAAGAAACGTACCTACGTTAAGCGTGAAGATTTGAGCCCTGAAGAGGCACAGGCTGAAGATGCGGCAGCTAAAGCGGAAGAAGATGCGCGTCAGCGCGCAGACGCTGAAGTGGCCGCTAAACGCCAAGCGGTAGAAGCTGAACAGTTGAAAGCGGAAGCTGAGAAGCGTAACGCCGATGAAGAGGCTGCGCGTGTTGCTAAAGAGGCGCTGATCAATTCCGAGCAGTCGAGTAAAGCTAAGGCTAAAGCGGCGCCGACGAAGAAGGATGCACCTGCGTCGAAGAAAGAGGCTCCCAAGCGTAAAGATACTCCAGATACCGCTCGACCAGCGCGTCGCGGCACCGGGGTCAAGCGTGGCCAGGGTTTTGATCCGTCATACAACGAGCGTCGTCTGAAGGCGCCTAAGCGTCAGAAGTTGAAGGCCCCTTCTCAGCTGCAACAGGGATTTGAAAGACCTACTGCTGCGGTTATTCATGACGTTCCTGTTCCTGAGGCGATCAGTGTGGCGGATCTTGCCAAGCTGATGAATATCAAAGCGGCAGACATCATCAAGGTGATGTTTAAGATGGGCGCACCGGCCACCATCAACCAGATCCTGGATCAGGATACTGCGCTGCTGGTCGTTGAAGAGATGGGCCATAAAGGCCATATCGCCGACGAGTCGAGCATCGAAGACCGGGTGCTGGAAAATATTGACTATGAGGGAACCGCAGAGTCTCGTGCGCCCGTTGTAACGGTGATGGGACACGTCGATCACGGTAAGACTTCGCTGCTTGATTACATTCGTGATACCCGGGTAACCGCTGGCGAATCGGGTGGTATTACCCAGCATATCGGCGCTTACCACGTTGAAACAGGTCATGGCATGATCAGCTTCCTGGACACCCCCGGGCACGCGGCATTTACCGCGATGCGTGCGCGTGGTGCCAAGGCGACCGATATCGTGATTCTGGTTGTCGCTGCGGATGACGGCGTGATGCCACAGACTATCGAAGCTATTCAGCATGCACGTGCTGCTGGCGTTCCGCTGGTGGTGGCGATTAACAAGATCGATAAAGACGGCGTTGATCTGGATCGGGTCAAGAATGAGCTCGCTGCTAAAGAGGTTATCCCTGAAGAGTGGGGTGGCGATGTGCCTTTTGTGCCTGTCTCGGCTAAGACCGGTGAGGGCATCGATGCGCTGTTGGATGCGGTATTGCTGCAATCCGAAATGCTCGAACTGACTGCAGTACCTGCGGCTCCAGCCAAAGGCGTGGTGGTTGAATCCCGTCTGGACAAAGGACGTGGTGCGGTGTCTACGCTGCTGGTTCAGAACGGAACCCTGCGGCCGGGTGATATCGTCCTGGCAGGCCAGAATTACGGCAGGGTCCGGGCGATGCTGGATGAGACCGGTAAGGCGATCAAGTCTGCAGGTCCTTCTATCCCCGTTGAGATCCTAGGTCTAGACGGCACGCCTGATGCGGGTGATGAGTTTACCGTTGTTACCGATGAGAAGAAGGCGCGCGAAGTGGCCAACTTCCGTCAGGGTAAGTTTAAAGAGGTTAAGCTGGCACGCCAGCAGGCGGCCAAGCTGGATAATCTCTTTGCCAACATGGGTGCTAGCAAGGTTTCAGTGCTGAATATCGTACTCAAGACCGATGTGCGAGGTTCTCTGGAAGCGCTGACCAGTTCGTTGATGGATCTGGGTACCGATGAAGTCAAGGTTCACGTGGTTTCCAGTGGCGTAGGTGGCATCGCCGAGAGCGATGTTAACCTGGCATTGGCCTCCAGTGCGGTGATTTTTGGCTTTAACGTCCGTGCTGATACGACAGCTAGGGCGCTAGTCGAGAAGGAAGGGGTCGATCTACGTTACTACAGTGTGATTTATGACATCGTCGATGATGTCAAGCAGGCGCTATCAGGGATGTTGGCACCGGAACTGCGCGAGGAGATTCTGGGTATCGCCAATGTACGTGAAGTCTTCCGC
>TARA_R110002167_G_scaffold8955_8_pt1 | contig 14890 bp, 10 predicted proteins | sample TARA_R110002167 | Tara Oceans TARA_R110002167 (sample SAMEA4398238) | marine metagenome | biome: Polar Biome; feature: [MES] marine water layer (ENVO:01000295) within the mesopelagic zone...; material: water (ENVO:00002006), including particulate matter (ENVO:01000060) such as...... | reverse complement strand
CGCGTCGATGCCATGATCACCGGCATCGACAAGGCCACGCGCCGCGTCTCGGTCTCGATCAAGGCTCTGGAAATGAAGGACGAGGCCTCGGCCATCGAACAGTTCGGCTCGTCGGATTCCGGCGCGTCCCTGGGCGATATCCTGGGTGCCGCCCTGCGCGAGAAGGCCGGTTCGAAGGAATAGACCTTCACCCCGGTAGATGAAACGAGGCGGCCGGAGCGATCCGGCCGCCTTTTTCATGCGTGGAACCCGCGCAGATATGGTCTGGACTGACGATTTGCGTGCGGTTGCTGGCGGTTAACCACCTATTTGCCGTCAAATGACGTGGCCCCCCTTTTTCCCCCGACGGGCGAGGGCTAGGGTGGGGGGACCGTATGGTCGAGTTTGCGTGTTACGCAGCTCCGTAGCTGCGGAACCGGGCAGGGGGTGATGATGATCAAATCCGAGCTGATCGAGAAGCTCGCTGCAGAGAATGTTCACCTGACGCACGCCGAGGTCGAGCGCGTCGTGAACATCGTACTGGGCCAGATGATTGAGTCCCTGGGTGATGGCGGACGCGTCGAGATCCGTGGCTTCGGGGCCTTTTCGGTTCGGAGCCGGCCGGCGCGGGCCGGTCGCAATCCCCGAACCGGCGAAGCCGTTGACGTCCCGGCCAAGGCCGTCCCCTTCTTCAAGAGCGGCAAGGAGCTGCGTGAGCGGCTGAACGCCTCCGGCGACGCCTGAACACAAGACTGCGCATAGGTATGCTGAAAGAATTCAAGGAATTTGCCGTTCGCGGCAATGTCGTCGACCTGGCCATCGGTGTGATCATCGGGGCGGCGTTCGGCAAGATCGTTACCAGCCTGGTCGAGCAGGTGATCATGCCCCCGATCGGCCTGCTGCTGGGTGGCGTCGACTTCTCCCGGCTGAAATGGGTGCTCACGCCCGAAAATCCGGCGACCGAGGCGGTTGAGGAGGTGGCCATCCGGTACGGGGCCTTCATCAACACCGTCATTCAGTTCGTGATCGTGGCCCTTGTGGTCTTCCTGGTGGTCAAGGGCGTCAACAGCCTGCGTCGCAAACAGGCGGCCGAGCCCGAGTCGGTTCCGGCGGCTCCGACCGCGACAGAGACGCTGCTGGCCGAAATCCGCGATGAACTGAAAGCGCGGCCGCGCCCCTAGCCCGTCCTGAGCGGCGGACATGGTCCTGTGTCGTCTCGCTTACGCGCCCTGTTTGCCGGCCCCGACCGGCACGGGCCGCAGGCAGGTGGCGTAATCCCCGTCGTACGGCGTCGGTGACCACAGCGCCGGATCGGGGCCGCCCGGCTTGAACCGGACGTGGCAATGACCCCAGCCGCCTTCGCGCCGGGCGTTTCGCGCGAGGGCACCCAGCCTTGCCAGCAGGCGCGGACTGACGGTCTGGAGGCGTAGCTTGGCCGCGCCCATCTGTCTGGCCGCTCCGATGAGGCCCTGGAGCAGGGCCGGAATCGCTTCGTTGTCGTCGGCCAGCGCCTCAAGATCGAGGATTTCCAGAACCGGAGCCTCGAGGATGTTGGCCTTGGCCATCATCGCCATGGCGTAGCCGGTGATGGCGTGCCCGCGGTTGAAGGCCAGCACCAGAGGCCTGTCCGTCATGTCCGGATCTGCCAGTCGCCAGCGAAGGGTTTCGGGACTCCGGTCAGCCAGCAGGCGGCCTTCAGCGCGCAGGGCCGTCCAGAATTCGCCATAGGGTGAGACGTCCCGGAAGTCGGTCAGTATCGACACGCCGGCCGGCAGGGTCAGTCGTGGCTTGTTGTGGAGCCTGCGGTTGATCAGCCGCTCGCCCCGCCGGGCCATGAGGTCGGGTGCCCGTCGGTACACGGTGCGGTACAGCCGCCCGAGAACCAGCGGAAGCGGATTGATGATCCAGCTCAGTTTCAGCGCGTGTGTCTGCGCGGGCCAGGCCTGCATGTCATGGCGGGCGTACAGGGGCTGTGAGGTGCTGTTGGCGTTGAAGGTGTAGGCGGCAAACATGCCGGGCTGGTTCAGAAAGGTGCGAATCAGGGTCTGGCTGGCCCCCCGCGCGTCCGGGGTCACAATGATCGAGAAACCCGTCACCCCGTTCGACAGCTGATCGCCGAGCCAGAACCGTTTGACCAGGTTGCCGAGATGGGCCGCCGGTTGACCGTCAGCCCCGTCGATGACCCAGCCTGTGGGCGCATCGATCCCCGCCAGCGCCGGATTGTCCTGCAGCCATCGCCAGCCGGCCAGGGATCTTTCCGGCCATCCCACAAGGCGATGCAGGGCCTGGATCGCCGGATAATCGCTCTCTGACGTGTGCCGGATATTCATCTTGGCCGTCTCTTTATGGGCCGGGGCCGGAGTGTTTCGGGGTTGCCCAGCACCTTGCATGCCAGTGCTTTCATGGCCTGAAGTCCCCGGTGCCGGGTTCCGGTTTGACTCCGGGCGAAATAGGAACAAATAGTGAACGAATTAACGTCTGGACCCTCATGATCTGCGCACCCGTCCTCTCCTCAGACCCCTATCCCGAGCGACCGGCCTCGCTGGAGGAGGCCTGTGTGTCCGGACCCCGGGACATGGCGACCCTGCTGCTGTTCGCCTTCTCGCGACGGATCGGGGAAGACCGGCGACCGGTGCTGATGACTGCGCCCCGGGCCTGGTTTTCGGAATATGGGTGGCCCTATGGCCCCGGAATGGCGGGGGTTTCCCTGATCCTGGTTCCGACAGCGACGCCGGCGGACGCCCTGTGGACGCTGGAGCAGGCCCTGGGTTCGGCGGCCGTGGCCCTCGCTGTGGGGGCGGTGGACGGCGCGACCCTGTCCCAGACCCGGCGACTGGATTTCGCCGCCAGGCAGGGCGAGGCGGTCGGACTGGTGCTGCCGAGGGGGCTGGACGGGTTGAGTGCGGCCCGGAGGCGCTGGCGCGTATCGACGCTTGAAAGCGCGATTGATCCTGACGACCCCCGGGCACCCGGTCCGGCACGACTGACCGCCGAACTGGTCCGCAGCCGGGGTGAGCGGCCCGGTGCCTGGAGACTGGAGCAGGATGATGAGACGCATCGTCTCCGTCTGGCTGATCGACTGGCCGGTGACGGTCTGGACGCGATCCGCCGGACGACTCTCGCCGCCTGACCCGGCCCTGACGCCGGCCCTGCCCCTGGCCCTGATCCGCAGGACGGCGCGGGGGGCGGTGATTCACGCCCTGAATCCGGCCGCCCGGGCCGCCGGCCTGCGTCGCGGCCAGACCCAGGCCGACGCCCTGGCCATGATCCCGACCCTGACCTGCCGGCCCGCCGACCCAGAGGCCGACCGGCGCGCGCTGGAGGGGCTGGCCCTCTGGGCCGAGCGCTGGTCCCCGGCGGTCAGTATGTCGGCGTCCGAAGATGGACTGGACGGACTCTGTCTGGACATGACCGGGGCCGCGCATCTGTTCGGCGGCGCGGCGGCCCTGCCGGAGCGGATTGGGTCGCGGCTGGCCGAGGCCGGGATTGGCGCGCGGGTGGCTGTGGCCCCGACGATCGGCGCGGCCTGGGCCCTGGCCCGATATGGCGATCCCGCGCTTCGGACTCTGTCGGTGGATGACGACAGTCTGAGGGATAGTCTCGCCGGCCTGCCGGTCGAGGCCCTGCGGGTCGGCCCGGATGTCGTGGCCGAGGCGCGTCGCTTTGGCCTGAAGCGGATCGGCGACCTGTATCCGATGCCCCGGGCGGGGCTGGCGCGGCGGTTTCGGGACGGCGACGGGGTCGATCTGGTGCGACGGCTGGATCAGGCCCTGGGCCTCGATGCCGAGGCTGTGGTGCCGGTTCGCCCCGCGGCGCGGTACCGGGTCTGGGAGGCCCATGCCGAACCGCTGACAGAGATGGAGGGGATCGCCGCGCGACTGCCGGGTCTGGCGGCCGATCTGGTCGCGGCGCTGGAACAGGATGGTCAGGGCGCGCGGGTCCTGACCCTGAACGGCTTTCGCACGGACGGCACGGTCAGCGGGCTGTCGGTGCGGATGGGCCGGCCCGGCCGCGACTCTGTCGTCTGGCTGAGGCTGTTCCGCGAACGGGGGCTGGAGCGGATCGATCCGGGTTTTGGAATCGACGCCCTGATGCTGAGCGCCGATCTGGCGGAGCCGGTGACGGCCCGACAGACGGAGCTGGCGGCCCAGGTTGCCGACGACCGCGCCGAGGCCCTGGCTCCGCTGATCGACCGGCTGTCGGCCCGCTTGGGAGAGGGGCAGGTGCTCAGGCCCGAGCGGGTCGACAGCTGGATTCCGGAACGGGCCGAGCGGCTGCGGCCGGCGCTGGGCGTCGCGCCATCCCTGACGGACGCCGGTGACGGACGGCGACGTCCGGTCCTGATGTTCGAGCCGCCGGAACCGATCGAGGCCCTGGCCGAACTTCCCGACGGGGCCCCGGCGCGCTTCACCTGGCGGCGGGTGTCGCGGCGGGTGAAACGGGCCGACGGACCCGAGCGGCTGTCGCCGGAATGGTGGCGGCCCCGTCCGGACGGGCGTCAGGTCCGCACCCGCGACTACTATTGCGTCGAGGACGACGGGGGACATCGATACTGGCTGTTCCGCGAGGGCCTGTATGGCCGCGAATATGCCGGCCATGCCGACGAGCGCGCGCCGTCCTGGTGGATGCACGGGGTGTTCGCATGACCGCCCGGGCGACCGGCTGGAGCGGCGGCTATGCCGAGCTGGGCGTGCGGACCAATTTCAGCTTTCTGGAGGGGGCCTCGCATCCGGCCGAACTGGTCGAGCAGGCGAAGGTGCTGGGTCTGGCGGCCGTGGGTGTCGCCGACGTCAACACCCTGGCCGGGGTGGTGCGGGCCCTGATGGCTGCGGAGACGCACGACCTGCGGCTGGTGATCGGCTGCCGTCTGGTCTTCATCGACGGCACCGAACTGATCGTCTTTCCGCGTGACCGCGCCGCCTACGGGCGACTGTGCCGCCTGCTGTCTCTCGGCAAGAGCGAGATCGTGACCCCGGCGGCGTCCGACGACGGGGAGGGTCGGATCACCAAGGGCGAGACGCGTCTGACCTTCGACCAGGCCTGTGGGCTGGGCGAGGGGATGATCGCCCTGGCCATGACTCCGGACCGGCCGGACGGGGTCTTCGAGGCCCGGCTGGCGAGCTGGAGACGGGCATGGCCTGACACCCTCTATCTGGCGGCCCAGCCCCTGTGGGACGGACGGGACCGTGCCCGGCTGAACCGTCTGGCAGCCATGGCGGACCGGACCGGCGCGCCGATGATCGCCACCAATGCCGTCCTCTATCACCACCCCGACCGTCGCCCGTTGCAGGATGTCCTGACCTGTATCCGTGAGGGGACGACGATCGACCGCGCCGGGCGGCAGCTGCAGGCCAGCGCCGAGCGTCATCTGAAATCCCCGACCGCGATGACGCGTCTGTTCCGGGGCCATGAGGCGGCGCTGGAGCGCACCCTGGAGGTGGTCCAGGCTTGCCGCTTCTCCCTGCGGGAGCTGCGCTATGAATATCCCGAGGAGCCGGTGGCCCCCGGCTATTCCCCGCATCGCTATCTGATCCGCCTGACCTTCCGTGGGGCGCGCGAGCGCTGGCCCGAGGGGGTACCGCCGGGCGTGGTCGCCACCATCGTCAAGGAGCTGAGGCTGGTCCGGACACTGGCCTACGCCCCCTATTTCCTGACCGTGCACGACATCGTCCGCTGGGCCCGGGCCGAGCCGCGGCGCATCCTGTGCCAGGGTCGGGGCTCGGCGGCCAATTCGGTGATCTGCTACTGCCTGGCCATCACCAATGTGGATCCGGCCCAGCAGGCCCTGCTGATCGAACGCTTCATCTCGGCCGAGCGTCGCGAGCCGCCCGACATCGACGTCGATTTCGAGCATGAGCGCCGCGAGGAGGTGATCCAGTACATCTACGACCGCTATGGGCGTGACCGCGCCGCCATCGTGGCCACCGTCATCCACTACCGGCCCCGGTCGGCGATCCGCGACGTGGGCAAGGCGCTGGGGCTCAGCGAGGACGTCACGGCCCGGCTGGCCGACACGGTCTGGGGCTCATGGGGCAGCGAGGTCCGGGACGAACATGTCGATCGCGCCGGGCTGGGGCGCGACGATCCGCGGCTGAAGCTGGCATTGGACCTGACGGCCGAGCTGATCCGCTTTCCCCGCCACCTGTCCCAGCACGTCGGCGGCTTTGTCCTGACGCGCGGTCTGCTGACCGAGACGGTGCCGATCGGCAATGCGGCGATGGACCGGCGGACCTTCATCGAATGGGACAAGGACGACATCGATCATCTGGGGCTGATGAAGGTCGATGTGCTGGCGCTGGGCATGCTGACGGCGCTGAAGCGGGCGTTCGGCATGATCGCCGAAAGCCATGGCCGCGACCTGGATCTGCACACGGTGCCGCGCGAGTGCCCTGCGGTCTATGCCATGCTGCAGAAGGCGGATTCCGTGGGCGTCTTCCAGGTCGAGAGCCGGGCGCAGATGGCCATGTTGCCGCGGCTGCGACCCGAGACCTTCTACGATCTGGTGGTCCAGGTGGCCATCGTCCGGCCGGGGCCGATCCAGGGCAAGATGGTCCATCCCTATCTGAAACGTCGGGCCGAGCGGCGCGAGAAGGGGGCGGCCTTCCGCGTCGACTTCCCCCGCCCGGCTCCGGGAATCGGTCGTCCCGACGAGCTGGAGACGGTGCTGGGGCGGACCCTGGGGGTGCCCCTGTTCCAGGAACAGGCCATGAGTATCGCCATGGTTGCCGCCGCCTTCACCGGGGCCGAGGCCAACGGCCTGCGCCGGGCCATGGCCACCTTCCGCCATCTGGGCACCATGCCCGCCTATGAGGACAAATTGGTCCAGGGCATGGTGCGGCGGGGCTATGATCCGGAGTTCGCCCAGAACTGCTTCAACCAGATCAAGGGGTTCGGCGAATATGGCTTTCCCGAGAGCCACGCCGCCTCTTTCGCCCACCTCGTCTATGTCTCGGCCTGGGTGAAATGCTGGTACCCCGATGTCTTCGCCGCCGCCCTGCTGAACAGCCAGCCGATGGGTTTCTATGCCCCGGCCCAGCTGGTGCGCGACGCCCGCCAGCATGACATCGAGGTCCGCCATCCGGACGTGAATGCCAGCGGCTGGGATTCCGGTCTGGAGCCGGTTCCCGACCGTGTCCACCACGCCTTGCGTCTGGGTCTGCGGACCATCGGCGGCTTTCGGAAGGACTGGGCCGACGCCGTGGTCGCGGCCCGGCGCGACGGTCCCTTCACCGATCTGGACGACCTGAGACGCCGGGCGAACCTGCCCCCGCCGGCGCTGGACCGGCTGGCCGGGGCCGACGCCTGTGGCTCGCTGGACCTGTCGCGCCGTCAGGGTCTGTGGGCGGCCCGGGGTGCGGCGTCCCCGTCGTCCGCGCCGTTGTTCGAGGCCATGGGGCTGACCGAGAGTGACGGGGCCCCGCCCGAGGCCCTGCCCCGGCTCAGTCCGTCGGAAGAGGTGGTCGGCGACTACCAGTCCATCCGCCTGTCGCTGAAGGGGCATCCGGTCGCCTTCCTGCGCGAGCGGCTGACGGCAGCGGGGGCGATGACGGCGGCGGCCGTGGCCGGGGTGCCGGACCGTCGGCGCGTCAGCGTGGCCGGGGTGGTGCTGGTGCGCCAGCGCCCCGGCACGGCCAAGGGGGTAGTGTTCCTGACGCTGGAGGACGAGACCGGTGGAGCCAATCTGGTGCTGTGGTCCGATGTGTTCGAGCGGCTGCGGCCGGTGGCCATGGGCGCGCGCATGGTGCTGGCCCGCGGGCGGGTGCAGCAGGCGGACGGGGTGACCCATCTGGTGGTCGAGGATCTGGAGGACTGGACGCCGATGCTGGGCCATTTGACCGGCGACGGACCATCGGGCCCGGTCGCGCCGGGGCGGGGGCACCATCCCCGCGATGTGCGGGTGCTGCCGGCGTCGCGCGACTTCCACTGAGGGCGGCGGCCCGTGCTGAGGCTTAGGCGACGGCCGGCTGGCCGCAGCAGGGACAGACGGCGACCGCGACCCCGAACAGGTCTGCCATCCGCGCCGGAGACAGGGCCTCGCCAGGCGGCAGCACCACGGCTCCGTCGGGACCGATGGCGATGACCCGGTCGGCCCGGGCCGCGAAGGACAGGCCATGGGTCGAGGCGATGATCAACCGGCCGACCCCGGCCAGATCGTGGACGGCGCGCTCCACGGCCGTGGCATGGGCCGGGTCGAGCATGGCCAGCGGTTCGTCCAGCAGGCAGACGGCGGCCTCCTGCACCATCAGCCGGGCGATCAGGACCAGCTGCTGCTGGCCGCTGGACAGGTGATCGAACGGGCGATCAGCGAGGGCACCGACGCCCAGACGGTCCAGCGCCGAGCGGGCGGCGTCCAGATCGGCGGGGGCGAGACCGGGTGACCAGCCGCGCCGGGCGGCCCGGCCCAGGGCCGTCAGGTGCAGGACCGAGAACCCCGCGGCCACGGCCCCGGCCGGTGGCAGATAGGCAGACGGGCACAGGGCGTCGGTCTCGATCCGGGCGGTGCCGGACAGCGGCGGCAGCAGCCGGGCCAGGGTCTTGAGCAGGGTGGTCTTGCCCGCGCCATTGGGGCCGATCACGGCGATGACCTCGCCACCGCGGGCCTGCAGGTCCAGCGGGCCGAGGCGGAAGCTGTCGCGCCCGACGCTCAGTTGATCGAGGTCCAGACGGGTCATGGTCGCCGCCGTGACGAGACGACGAACAGCCACAGGAAGGCGGGCGCTCCGACGGCGGCCGCCAGCAGTCCGGCTGGGATTTCGGCGGGCCCGAAGGCGGTGCTGAGCCGGTCGATGATCAGGGCCAGGACTGCCCCGGTGGCCATTGCGGCGGGGATCAGACGCCCGGCCCGCTCCCCCACCAGGCGGCGGGCGGCATGCGGGGCCAGCAGGCCGATCCAGCCGACCACACCGGCGACGGCCACGGCTGCCGAGGTCATCAGGGTGGCGGCGGCGATGGCCAGCAATCGCAACCTTCCGGCCGGCAGGCCCAGCGACCGCGCCTGTTCGTCGCCCAGGGACAACACGTCCAGCCGGAACCCCAGCCAAAGCAGAACCCCGGCACCCAGAGCCGTCGGCACCAGGGCGATCAGGGCCTCGGACAGTGTGGCGCGGGTGAAGGAGCCCAGCAGCCAGTAGGTCACGGCCGGCAGCTGGGAATAGGGTTCGGCGATGACCACGACCAGACCCAGTCCGGCGGAGGCGAGGGCACCCGCGACGAGGCCGCACAGCACCAGTGCCAGACGGGCGTCAACGGCGCGGGCCAGTCCGGCGCAGCCCAAAGCGAGCGCAGCGGCGGCCAGCCCGCCGATGAAGGCCGCCCCCTGAACCCCGAAGATGCCGGCCCCGAACAACAGGGCGAGCGCCGCTCCGAGCCCGGCACCGGAGGACACACCCAGCAGGTCGGGGGCCACGAGGGGGTTGCGGAACAGGATCTGGAACCCCGCCCCGGCCCCGGCCAGTCCGGCCCCGGTCATCACCGCGGCCAGCAGTCGCGGCGCGCGCAGGGCGAGGGCCAGTTCGGCCTCGTCCGACCCCCGTCCGAACAGGGCGGCGACAAGGGCGGCGGGGTTGACCGCCAGCGGGCCGGTGGCCAGCACCGCGAGCACGGCGGCCACGGTCCCGACGCCGATCAGCAGGGGCGTGACAGCCTTCAGCCACGCCAGACTCATGCGGCGTCCCTCATGCGATCCATTCCGGCCGGGCGGCGACCGGGGTCTGGCCACCGAACAAGGCCTGGCCCAGCCGCGCGGGCGCACTACCGTCGCCGTCCGGATCGGCCAGCCACAGACAGCCGAGCAGACGGTTGACCGACGGCGGCCGGTCGATCCAGCCGAACGGGGTCTCGGGCAGCAGCAGCAGCCGCCGTCGCGAGCCGTCGCGCCGGGTCCGCCACAGCGGATCGGCCGCTGCCGCCATCGCGAACGGGCGGCTGAGAGTGACCACCGCCTCGGGATCCCACGTCGCGACCTGTTCGCGCGAGACCCGGCCGATGTCGCGTGACCCGCTGGCGATATTGGTCCAGCCCGCCCCCTCCAGCACCTCGGTCGCCAGGGCCCCGGTGAAGGCGGTCTCCAAACCGTCGTTGCCGCGCGCATAGTAGAAGGCCGGGCCGGGCGGAGCCTGTTTCCAGCGCGTGACGATGTCGGCGGCCACACCGGACAGCTCCCGGGTGCGGGCCTCGGCGTCCAGCAATCGACCGGCCTCGGTCAGGGCTTCGGCCGTGCGGTCCAGCGCCCCGTCGATCAGGGACCAGTCGGCCCCCAGCCGGGTGCGCAGCCGGTCGCTAAGCGCCCGGTATTCCGGACCGGTATTGCCGTAGTCGATCACCAATTTCGGGTGCAGGGCGGCCATGGCCTCGAGGTTCGACGGCGCGCCGCCGGTGGTCAGGGCCCCCAGTTCCGGCAGGGCTGAGGCCGACGCGGGCAGGGCGGCCAACATTTGAGGGGCCGGGCGTCGCGGCCAGCCCAGAAGCCGCTCCCGCGCCACGGCCCAGATTAACAGGGCGGCCGGCTGACCCGCCGCCAGAACGTCGCCGCCGCCGGTCGTCGGCGAGCCGCCGCACGACGCCAGGACAGCAGCGGCCGGAAGGGCGGTCAGAAGGGCGCGCCGCGTGGTCGGCATGAAGGGTCCTTGTCCGGTGACGGCCTGTGAGGAAGGCTGAGCCTACCTCCTCACAAGAGGTTACGACTTGTAAAGCATCGATCCCGGTGGTCCTATCGCCGCTTCATCAGGGGGGCGGGTTGCGAGGGGTTCGCACGCCTATTCCAGAAGACAACCGGACCCTGAGCGGTCCGCCAACCAAAGGGCAGGCATGAATATCGTCATCATCCTGGGTCTGGTCATCACCTTGCTTACGGGCGTTCCGGTGCTGCTTCAGATTCTCAAACATCACCCGCGCGGGCTGATGATCCTGTTTTTCGCCGAGATGTGGGAGCGGTTTTCCTACTACGGGATGCGCGGCATCCTGATTTTCTTCCTGACCCAGCATTTCCTGTTCGATGATGCGATGGCGGGGTCGACATACGGCTCCTACACTTCGCTGGTCTATCTGCTGCCGCTGGTCGGTGGCATCCTGGCTGACCGTTATATCGGCACCCGCAAGGCCATCGCCTTCGGGGCCCTGCTGCTGGTCGCCGGTCACGGCATGATGGCCCTTGAGGGCCGTCCCGCCACCGAGACCCTGACCTATGCCGGCACCGCCTATGAGATCGCGGCCGAAGGCCGGGGCGCTGACCGCGAGGTCAGCATCGTCGTTGACGGCCAGAACTACAGCTTCGGGGCGGGTGAGGGCGGCGGTATCGCCATCGCCGGCCTTCCGGAAGGATCGGCCCTGCCGTCGACCCTGGAACCCAATTCCTACCAGATGATCCAGACGCGGGATCTGGGCGGGATCAACATCTTCTATCTGGCGCTTTCGCTGATCATCATGGGCGTCGGCTTCCTGAAGCCGAACATCTCCAGCATCGTCGGTCAGCTTTATCCGGATGGCGATCCGCGTCGCGACTCTGGCTTCACCCTCTACTATTACGGCATCAATCTGGGGGCCTTCTGGGCCGCGGTGCTTTGTGGCTATCTGGGTCAGACCGTGGGCTGGTGGGCCGGCTTCGGTCTCGCCGGTGTCGGCATGGCCGCGGGCTGGATCGTGTTCGTGCTCGGCAAGCCCCTGCTGCAGGGTAATGGCGAACCGCCGAACCCCGAACTGCTGAAGCGCCCGCTGATCGGTCCGATCAACCGCGAATGGCTGATCTATATCCTCGCCATCCTCGGCGTCGGTGTGGTCTGGTTCATGGTCCAGCGCAACGCCCTGGTCGGCAGCGTGCTGGGGATCTCGACCCTGCTGTCCCTCGCCGCGATCCTCTGGATCATCGTCGGGGTCTGCAAGACCTGGGTCCAGCGTCAGCGCATGATGCTGGCCCTGGTGCTGATCTTCGGTGCGGTGGTCTTCTTCACCCTGTTCGAACAGGCCGGCACCTCGCTCAACCTGTTCGCCGACCGGAACGTGGACCTGACCATCACCCCGGTCGCCATGCAGTTCCTCGGCATTACCATCGGCACGCCGGCCCAGATCGCGGCGGCGGGGATCACCCCGTCCGGCTTCTGGATCGACGCCACCATCACGGCAGCCCAGGTGCAGTCGTTCAACGCCGGCTTCATCCTGATCTTCGCCCCGATCTTCGCGGCGCTGTGGGCCTGGCTTGCCAGCAAGAAGCTGGACCCGAACCCGACCATGAAATTCGGTCTGGGTCTGGTCCAGGTCGGACTCGGCTTCCTCGTCGTGGTCTGGGCCGCCAACTCCGGCATGGTCAGCGCCACCTTCCAGATGCCGCTGATGATCCTGGCCCTGCTCTATATGCTGCACACGACCGGTGAGCTGTTCCTGTCGCCGGTGGGCCTGTCGGAAATCACCAAGCTGTCGATGCCGTCGGTGGTCAGCTTCATGATGGCCGTCTGGTTCCTCGCCAGCTCCATCGCCCAGTATGTCGGCGGCAAGATCGCCGGCCTGATGGGAACCGAGACCGTCGGTGGTCAGGTGCTGGACCCGCAAGGGGCACTCGCGACCTCGCTGGGCGGCTTCAACACCCTGGGGCAGTGGGGCGTCGGTATCGGTATCGGCTTCATCGTGATCAGCTTCCTGATCAAGGGCTGGGCCCATGCCAACCATGAGGGTGACAACCATCCCGGGCCGAGCCTGACCGATCGTGGTCAGGAGGACCGGAGCGTCACCACCCCCTAGGGGCGGCGGCGATCGCACAAGGCAAGGGCGGCTCCCGAACCCGGGGGCCGCCCTTTTCTTTTGCCCTGCCGCGGGAGGCTAGAAGGTCTTTCGGACTTTGATCTGGAAGAAGGTCCGCGGATCGATGTGGCGGTTTTCGACATAGGCGATCGCGCGGGTTGTGCGGTCGGCATAGACGGTCCGGTCGATATCCAGATCATTCCAGATGTTGACCTGGGCGCGGATCGACAGGTCCGCAGCGGGCTTGTACTCGGCCCAGGCCTCGAAATAGTCGCGCAGGCGTACGTTCTGGCGCTGGTCGGGATCGTAGGTGGGGTCGTCGAAGGCGGGCAGGAAATTCATGCCCCACTGTGTTTTCAGGCTGGTGATGTCCTGGCGGAATTCGAAGACGACCTGACTGCGGCGAACGCCGGAGATTGGACGGGTCTCGCCGGTGGTCGGGTCGGTGACCTCGCTGTGGTTCCAGTCGTTCGACACGGTGAACAGGCCTCCCGGCACGCCCAGTTTTGTGGTCGGGATCGTGGCCGAGAGCGAGACGCGATCCAGCGAGCCGTCGCCGATGTTGCCCACGGCCGACAGGCCGGCCGGCAGCGGGATGACGTCGATCACGTCGATGATCTCATCGTGCCGCAGGCCGAGGCTGATGATCCCTTCCTCCCAGAAGCGACGCTCCCAGGTCAGTTCGCTGATCCAGCGCTGCTCGGGCTCCAGGTCGACGTTGCCGCCGAAGAGGTTGCCGTCGTCCAGATCGGCCGAGGCGGTGAAATCGTTGAAGTCGAGCTGGCCCAGTTCGCGCTCGAAACGAAAGCGGACCTGGTTGTTCTCCATCGGTGTCCAGGTCGCCAGCAGTCGGGGTTTGGCGAAGAAGAAGCTCTTGTCCTGTTCCGCGTCGCCGGACTGGCCGATGGTCGAGGCCTCAAGGCGAAGGCCGCCTTCCAGCGTCAGTTCCGGGTTCAGCCGGAACGTCGCCTTGCCGAAGGCCTCGCCGCGGGTCTCCTCGACCTTGACCGAGGCCGAGGGCAGGGGCACGTCGGTGCCGCCCACGGTGAAGGCCTGGTCGGTCTCCAGCATATTGTAGGCCAGCTCTCCGCCGGTCTCGAAGGTCAGCCGGGGTGAGCGCTCGAACCGCAGCAGGCCGCGCAGGATGGTTTCGGAGGATTGGCCGTCATAGCTGAACACCTGTTCGGGACTGTCGACCGCGTTCAGGGTTTGGCGATAGGTCGAGGTTCCGTTGAAATTCTCGAACTGGTGGATGAAGCGGGTTTCCAGCTTCCAGCGCTCGCCGAGCGGCCGGGTGTAGACAACGCCGAACTCGCCGCTGTCGCCGTCACTGTCGTCAAGACTTTCACGGCGGGCGACGGCCGAGGTCTGCAGCTGCTGGCTGTGCCAGTCATTGACGCCATAGCGGGCGGTCAGGTCGATCTTGCCGCCGACCAACGGCCCGGAATAGTTGCCGCGGATCGAGTTTCCGCCACCGTAGCCGTCGTTGAAATGGGTCTCGTCGCGGAGCACCACGCCGTTGCCGTCAGTGCGGACCACCCGGCCCTCGCCATTCGAGTCGCTGGAGGAGATGCCGTCGCTCAGGGTCAGGCCCCAACTGCGCTCGCCCTCGCGGGCCGTGTACTGGTAGTTGGCCCCGAACAGATCCTGGCCGCCGTCGTACAGGCTGGCGTAGGTCGTGAAGACGTGTTGGCGCGAGCGCTCGGACTTCAGGATCACATTGGCGACGACTGAATAGCCCTGCATGTCGATGCCGGGCGCGCCGCCGCGGATCAGTTCGATACGCTCGACCTGGCCGGCCGTGGTGCGCGACAGGACGTTGGAGCCGGTGTCGTTCTTGGAGGCCGGACGCGCCCCGTTGATCAGGACATTGCCGACCGCGCCCTCGAAGCCGCGGCTGCCAGAGCCGTCATCGACGGAGAACCCGGGCACCCGGTTGATCATGTCGAGGGCGGTGTTGGGCTGCTGCTCGGCGAAGAAGGCGGGCGTGAAGACCAGGACGCCGGTGCTGCCCGCGTCGATCGCCGCCGGATTTGACGCCGGGGCCGGAGCGGGGGTCTGGGCCAGGGCCGCGCTCCCGCTGAACAGGATCGCCGTCGTCGCCAGCAGGAAGGATTTTGTCATTGTCAGGATTCCCCTCGGTTTGTGGCGCGAGGTGTGACGCCGCGCCGCAGGGGTTTCC
>TARA_R110002167_G_scaffold366313_1_pt1 | contig 14901 bp, 17 predicted proteins | sample TARA_R110002167 | Tara Oceans TARA_R110002167 (sample SAMEA4398238) | marine metagenome | biome: Polar Biome; feature: [MES] marine water layer (ENVO:01000295) within the mesopelagic zone...; material: water (ENVO:00002006), including particulate matter (ENVO:01000060) such... | reverse complement strand
TCGAAATTGAGCCAATTTAAAGGTTTTTCCATACGTTAGTCAGAATACTAGGGACAATCTTAAATAAATATCGATTATATTTGCATCATGGCAACGAGGATAGAAAATATTAACTCTGACATTATAAACTGGGCGATTATTCGTGCAGGTAATAGTTTGGAGGAATTCTATCAAAAAAACCCAAGTGTTGAAGGGTGGATCAAGGGAAATAAAAAACCAACAATAAAACAACTTGAAGATTTCACTCACAAGGTCCATGTACCTTTTGGATACATGTTTCTAAATAAACCTCCAAAGGAAGATATTCCAATACCATTTTTTCGAACCGGAAAAGCGAAGAATGATAAAGTATCTCTTAATGTTTATCACACCATTCAACTTATTGGTGAAAGACAAAACTGGTTGACAAATTACTTAAAAGAAAGTGAATATCCAGATTTAGAATATGTTGGTAAATATGATGAAAAATCCAATTATTTTGAAATAGTAAAAGACATAAGAGATAGTCTGAAACTACCTACTAACTGGGCTAGTAAAATGGGGACTTGGGAAGAGGCTTTAGATTACTTGACTCTACAGATAGAAGAAATAGGAATTATTGTAAATTTCAATGGAATTGTTGGAAATAATACTAGGAGAAAAATTCCTGTCGAAGAATGCAGGGGTTTTGTTTTAGTAAATAAAAAAGCACCGTTTCTATTTATAAATTCTGCTGATGCTAAAGCTGCACAAATGTTCACTCTTATACATGAACTTGCTCATATTTGGCTAGGTGAGAGTGCAGGATTTGACAATCAACAGATGTTACCTGCAAATGATCCAGTTGAAAAACTTTGTGACCAGATAGCTGCCGAATTCCTAGTTCCAGAATTATTTTTAAAGGAAAAATGGAAAGATTCCAAGGACATTAAATATCTAAGTAGAGTCTTTAAAGTAAGCCCAATCGTTATAGCAAGAAGGTGCATGGATTTAAATTTAATTACTAAATCCGCCTTTTTTGACTTCTATAATAGCTATATAAAAGAGTATCAATTTAAAAAAGACAATCAAAAGTCTGGCGGAAATTTTTATGCGACTGCTAAAAAGAGAATCAGTTTAAGGTTTGCAAGTTTTGTAAACAATGCAGTAAACGAAAATAATTTATTATATCGAGATGCATATAAATTAACAAGTCTGAAGGGGAATACATATGAAAAGTTCATCAATGAATATTTATATCAAGCATGAGCAAATTCATTGTAGATTCCAACTTTTTCATTCAAGCTCACCGGGCTATTTATCCAATTGACGTGGTACAAAGCTTTTGGTTAAAAGTTAAAAATTTAGCTGATTCCGGCACTATTATAAGTATAGATAAAGTCAAATTAGAAATTTTCGATAATTCTGCTCACGAAGATGAATTGAAGGATTGGTGCCAAAATAATATATCAGATTCCTTCTTTCACAACACGGATTCTGTTTTACAAAACTACATAGCGATTGTTAATTGGGCTTCAACTGCTAATTACACTGACCGTGCAAAGCAAGAATTCTTAGAAACAGATTTGGCGGACCCTTGGTTAGTAGCATATGCAATGAGTACTGGTGACACAATTGTCACTTACGAAAAAAGCGAACCAAACATTAAAAGACGAATTAAGATTCCTGAGGTTTGTAAAGAGTTTAATGTACGAAACGTCAATACAATCGAAATGCTACGAGAGTTAAATGAAAGTTTCTAAATACTACCTACAACAATTAAGCTACAATGATGCGAAGTAAGGCTTCGGTTGATTGTAGTCCTGAACGGTCAGGATTTGGACTCAGCCTCCGGTAGCTTTCTTCTATGGGGATTGGAAAGGTTTTTTTGGTTGGTTAAGGGAGTTAGGAGGCATAAAAATTATTAAAAAGTAGACGAATTGATTGTTTAGTAGTGCTTGTTAACTAGCTATATTATTTTTGAGTTATTTTAGTGGTACATCATATGGATTAACAGCAATGTGAAGTGCATTGGGCTATCGGAGTAGTGTGGTTATAGATGGATACAATTGCTGGGCAGAATACTAAAAAAGCAAAAAAAGAAGGCTATCGGTAAGCTGTATGAGGGAAAACTTCATTGTTTACCCCGTATTTATCCGGGGCCTGTCCTGTATTTAATAGGATACGGTTTGATGAAAGGGGCGTTGAAAGTTTACTTCTTATTATTATCTTTATAGGTAATTAAATAGGGTAGGCTATTAGGCTCTACTCAATAGCATAATTAGAAACACCCTAGCGAATGGAAATACCTAAGTTTCATGAAACATTTATACCAATACTGAAAGTGCTTGAGAACGGAGAGACTCTTCAATCAAGAGAGATGTATAGAAAAGTAATTGATAAATTTTACACAGGCTTATCTAAAGAACAATTAGAGCAGACAACAAAAAGTGGTGACATACTGATAAACAATAGAATAGCTTGGGGTAAATCGTATTTAAAAAAGGGTGGATTTATAGAGTTCCCTAAAAGAGGTTATGTGAGAATTACTGAAAAAGGTAAAAAACACAGTGCTTCTAATTTAACATTAAATGAAGTTGAAAGCTCAGAAAATTTTTTAGAATTCTATAACGAAGAAGATCAAAAAAAGGAAACTACTCCTTCCAGAGTTCAGAATGCTTCACCACAAGATTTAATTGATGAAGGTTTTAAAGCGATTGAAATTCAACTTAAGGATGAGCTGTTAGAGAAATTAAAAGAAATGGATCCCTACTATTTTGAAAAAGTAATACTGATATTGCTGAAGAGAATGGGGTACGGTGATTTCGTAGAAACCTCCAAAACGGGTGACGGTGGTATTGATGGAATTATCAATGAAGATAAACTTGGGCTGGATAAAATTTACATTCAAGCAAAACGATACGGAGAAAACAAGGTACGCGAAAAGGATATAAGGAATTTTATAGGTGCAATGAGTGGAGATACTCAGAAAGGCGTTTTCGTTACTACTTCCAATTTTGACAAACGAGCTGTAAAAAAAGCAAATGATGCACACCACACAATAATTCTTATAGACGGACATAAGTTAGTAGATTTAATGCATGAATTTAATGTAGGAGTTCAGATTAAAACACCATATGAAGTCAAAGAAATAGACATAGACTTTTTCGATGGAGACTAAAAAATATGAGTAATCGATGGGGCATACCAAAAGAAGTTGAGGATTTTGTAAAGCAAAGAGACAAGAGTTGCGTTTATTGTGGTCAAGAATTTCGAGATAATCCCCAATCAAGAAAACATAAGCCATCGTGGGAACATATTGTAAATGACATTAGAATAAATGATAAGAGTAATATTTCGCTTTGTTGTATGTCATGTAACGCAAGTAAAGGAGCTAAGCTTTTAGAGGACTGGCTCAACAGTGACTATTGTAATAGAAATGAAATTACGGAAGATTCGGTAGCTCAAGTAGTAAAAGATGCTTTAAAGAATATTCCAAAACTGAAATAACTATGCAAAACAAGATGTATGGTGCATAGAACCCCCTAGGTGTAGTTAATTCCTTCGTGAGCTGGGTGTAGGTTTGCAAAACACCCTTCTATCATTTCCAATTTGCAATTGGAAATGGACGGAATTACCAATGATCCACGGTTATCAAACCTTCTAATCCAGCATAATTTCTTCTGTTTATATTTGTTTTTTAATGGTCAGAACTTGCCCCGGTTTATCGGGGTGGAATCTCGCTACAATAATCTTTTGGCCTGATGATTTTGTCATGCCTGTCTGCCTCGGGCAGGCTCGATTTCCTGATCTCTTATTTGATAAGCCTCTCCCATAACTTAAAATAGTCTATCCTTGAATGAATTGCCAATGAATGCTGCCCGAGTGTATTGTTGATTTGGATGGGGTCTCAAATTTCAGTAGAGTGTTCAAAATTTTGTCCATTTGTTTACATAAAGGTGGGCTTCAGAAGCCATTGCAAATGGCATATAAAAGATTTCGACTTCAAAGTAAGTTAGGAATAAAAGGGTGTAGAGGATTCTACACCCAGTCGGGGCGTTGAAAGTTTACTGCTTATTATTGTCTTTATAATAATAAAGTAGGCTATCAGGGGCTACACTACTAGCGGATATTGAGAAGCCTTATTCACGGAAGAAAATTTTAGAATTTTGAAAATAGTAACCTTTAAGTTACATTTACGTCTATGGATAAAGTAAGGGAAGTCATAGCTTACCAAAACCATTTTGAGAACTTTCTTAGAAAGCAGACCGACAAAGTTCAAAACAAAATTTATAAAGTTATTGAGGTTATTGAGACCCTTGAAAGAGTTCCTGAAACTTACCTGAAGCCTATCAAAACAAAGAAGGGGTTGTTTGAAGCCCGTATCCAGTTGGGATCAAACATCTGGAGGGTGTTTTGTTTTTTTGACAAAGGTAAGCTAGTTATTTTATTAAATGGCTTTCAAAAGAAATCACAAAAGACACCACCCAAGGAAATAGAAAAGGCGAGTAAGTTGATGGACCAATACTTTGCCGAAAAAGACCCAGAAAAAAAGAAAAGAACAAAGAAATGAATACGAAAAGCTGGAAAAACATAAAAGATGATGTGTATGGAAGGAAAGGCACATCACGAAGAGACGAACTTGAAAGAGATTTTGAATCGTTTAAGATCGGTGTATTATTGAAGAAAGCCAGGGAGGACAAGAATTTGACACAAGAGCAATTGGCAGAATTAGTAGATAAGAAAAGGACCTACATTTCAAGGGTCGAAAATAACGGAAGCAATCTGACACTTAAAACGCTCTTCGACATAGTAGAAAAAGGATTGGGAGGAAAAGTCAAAATTTCCATTGAATTGTAAAAAGAATAGGCACTATAACATCACCTTGGAATACAGCAGGGGTTCAGGGTACATGGAAAGTCCAGTATCATTAAAAAATTAGGAGTAGGCATGAAGTGAACGTCTCAGAAAGCCCGCCGTCTCCAAGCTGAATCTCGTTAGGCAATATTTAAAACAAGAGCGAAATGTCAATGACTCAAGTAGCTTTTCTTAGAAAGGCCCACATACCAACAAAAACACAAATTGAAGAGACAATTCAAGGACTTGGTTATGACTTTAAAATCTTGGGCGACTCTGAAAATATCACAGAACTTCACGGACTATCTTGTTCAATAAACGGACACGAAACATTCTTTGAGACCTATTTTGACCAGCCAACAGAAATAACAAATGACTGGAATTGGATAAAGCCCGACTTAACAAATCAGGACTCAGCTATATCGTTCGTTTGGGGAGTGGATTTCGCAGCAGGTGCTTGCATTGGACTTATTTCGATTGCACTTATTGACAAAGGACAAGCACTTATTTATTATTTGGATGACGAAATGAAATACTCAAGAGAAATGCTTGTTGCTGACACTCCCCAATTCATGAGCGAAATTGAAAAACAAAAGAAAAACACAATACCAAGTTCGAGAGAACCAAAACCGACAAAGATTGTGGAAACCGATTAAAAAAGCTTTTGGGACAAACTAAAAGACTTGTTTAAATGAAAATAAAAAACATTGCCTAAAATAACTAAGCATTCTGACGGCTGGAACAGCCTAGTCTGAATGCAGTGTGTGTGCCCAGCACGGGCATCTGGTATCGAAGATACCAAATTATTTCAGCCGGTGAATACCTGTAATAAACTACCGGATTGATAGGGGTGGTGTGAATATAAATGGATTTAAATTTGCTGGGTAGAGTCATTAGAAAAACAAATGAAGAAGGCTATCGGTAAGTCGTATGAAGGAAAAGTACCCTGTATTTAACAGGGTACGGTTTGATGAAGGGGGCGCTGATTCTTTACTTGTTATTAGTATCTTTAGAGGTACTGACAAAGTAGGCTATCAGGGGCTACTCTACTAGCACATTGAAAAGAAATGAAAGAAAATAGTGAAATTGAGATTTATCAAAGCCCTGACGGTCATACAGAAGTACAGGTGACTTTTGATGATGATACAGTTTGGCTAAATCAAGAACAATTGGGACAATTGTTTGATCGGGACAGGACGGTTGTCGGACGGCACATTAAGAATATTTTCAAAGAAGGTGAATTAGATGAATCTATGGTATGTGCAGATTTTGCACACACCACTGAACATGGCGTTATTAAAGGCAAGACTCAGTCAAAGACTACCAAGTATTATAATCTCGATGTAATTATTTCGGTTGGTTACAGAGTCAAGTCCATAAGAGGAACACAATTTCGACAGTGGGCAAGCAATAGACTCAAAGACTATTTAATCCAAGGGTATTCCATTAATGAGAAACGACTAGAGCAAAAAAATCAAGAGCTAAAATTATTGAAGTCTGGTATACAAATACTAGGAAGGGCTATTGAGGAAACAGCACAAGAAGAAGGAATTCAATGGCTTAATAAGTTTGCAAAAGGCCTTGCACTATTAGATGATTTTGATCACGAAAGGCTCGACTCTGAAGGCCTATCAATAAAGACCGCAAAATACCCGTCAAAAGAAGAATATCAATCCTTGATAAATCAAATGAAGCTAGAATTTGAGTCTGACGTATTCGGACTTGAGAAAGACCAAAGCTTCGAAAGTGCGATCACCCAAATTTCAAAAGGCTTCGGTGAGAAAGATTTTTATCTGAGTATTGAAGAAAAAGCTGCAACTCTACTCTATCTTATAATTAAGAATCATGCTTTTGCAGATGGCAACAAGAGAATAGCTGCGGCTTGTTTTCTTCTATTCCTTGAAACCAATAAAGCCCTTATGTATATTGATGGAACCGCCATTATTAGCAATTAAGCTCTTGCTAGCATTACACTTTTCACAGCCGCAAGCAAACCAGAAGAAATGAATGTAGTTAAGAATTTAATCGTGAGTATATTGAATAGAAACAAAAAGTAAAAACGTGTGGCAATAACTAAGCATTTTGACGGCTGGAACAGCCTAGTCTGAATGCAGTGTGTGTGCCCAGCATGTGCATCTGGTATCTAAGATACCAAATTATTCCAGCCGGTGAATATCTGTACCGATCCTTTAGGTAGCCTGTGTCGATTTTTATCGGTATCCCGTAAACACGGAACAGACTCTTAGGAGGTCTTGGAATAGATTTAGTTTCTATGGGCCAAGAAGTTATCAGAAACGAGCTTTAAGGGCTACAGAGACCTGTAAATAAAACAGGCCATGTTGACCCTTGAGAATAAAATAGTTTACAGCCCTCTTTGCCTTTGTCAAAGTTCAATTCTATATTAACTTTTTGTACAGATAATTTTGGCTAAAGCCGGATGCGGTAGGGCCGCTTTTAAAAATGGGCTAAAGCCCATTCCTATTGATAAGGTAATTTTAGGAACTAAGGTTCTGTCCTGATTTATTTCAAGAATAATATTCCATACCTGTCAGTGGATGATAGTTTGCATCTTATTATTATCTTTATAGGTATTAATGAATTAGCCTATCAGGCTCTATTCTACTCACTTATTAAAAATGAAGAAACATTATTCAATCGTTTTAATAATTGTCTTTTCCATAATCATTTATCCAGAAATCCAAAAAAGAATTGAATCGGTTGATAATAAAATAATACTTGCAAGTACCGATCTTTTTGGAGCAAATATCCTGACAGAGCTAAAAATATATTTTAGGATAGTTACTGAAAATGATAAAGAAAACAACACTATTACTTTGTACAAATCCTCTAATAACCTTCAGCTTTATAAGCTTTACAAAGATAATGGAGGGCATCCAAGTCAAGATTACTATGTATTTAATATTGATGATAATTCAGTTGAAAACTTAAGAAGGATTGACGTTTTAATAGACTCCGTAGAAAATGGGTATTTATCTAATGATAAAGCACTTTCAAAATGGCGTTATTATCAGATTGATCTTAATCTTTTTAATCAATTATACACTAAAGCTTCTACTGTAAATAAAATGAAAGAATATGCCAAACTTTATACTTCTGGCAATGAAAGCTTTAAAGAACTAAAAAATCAAAATGACATTCTCGAAATATTGAAGTTTTGGCCAAAACCTAAACATCTTATTTTAGATGTAGCTATAGGAGACTCCACAAATATTATTAAAGATTTCAATTTTATTGATTCGTTATCAAGAAATTAATTTTTGAGTTGGGATTTAAAAAGTGGAGTATTGAAATATTCTTTTGGATTCAAAAAATCAGCTATTGAAAGAGTTGAAATTAATTATATGGGGTTGATAGGTAACGAAAGAACTATTCAATTTTAAATAAACAAGTGGTAACAATTAAGCTATAATGATGTGATTAATGCTTTGTTCATTGTAGCCTTGAGCAGTAAGGATTTGACTCAGCCTCTGGTAGCTTTCTTCTATGATGAATAAATTGGTTTTGTTGAGTAATTCAGTAGCGGTAAAATTATTAAAAAATAGAGGAATTGATTGTTTAGTAGCATTATTAAGTCCTTGCTTCATTGAATTTTGAGGTCTTAAAAGCGTAAGAGATAGATGTTTTTCTGGCTGAAGTAAAGGCCTTTCGATAAAATGTTGCTGATTCTTTGCTTCTTATTATCTTTATAGGTATTGATGTAATCTCTTAGGCTCTATTCCACAAGTAAAATGACTTACAGACCAAACATATTAGTTGTCTGCGGACGAAATAAAAGAAGAAGTCGAACTGCTGAGTATATATTTAAAAATGACAATCGATTCAATATTCGTTCTGTGGGACTAAGTCCAAAAAGTGAGCGACAAATCCGTGAAAATGACATTGATTGGTCTGACTTTATATTTGTGATGGAGGACCAGCAAGGTGTAAGAATATCACGCACTTATCGACACCTGAAATTACCACCTCTACACGTTCTTCATATTGAGGATGAGTACGAGTATCTAGACATTGAACTAATTGAAATGTTGACAGATCAAATCAATTGGACATTGAAAATTGAATGTAAAATTGAATAAAAAATCATTGGCTAATAACTAAGCATTCTGACGGCAGGCCCTTCGACCTTTCGACTCCGTTCAGTGACCACAGATTCAGGGACTAGTTTGTGGCATTGGTATTAAGGCTTCCTGGAGAGTTTTCTTTTTCCGTAAAACGGAGCATATTGACCCCCTTAAAATAAAATAATTTGCAGCCATCATCCTTTGGCAAAGTTCAATTTCCTATTAAACCTTTTGTTAGCTAGATTTTGGTTAAAGCCGGATGCGGTATCACCGATCTTTAAAAATAGGCTAAAGCCCATTCCTCCTAATAGCTATTTTTTCGAATCTGGCTTAGTTTCAAATGGTGAAGCCTGAGGGGCTTCAATGAAAATGTCCACGGGTGGACAACCCGTGGGTAGGAAGGCTTAAAACATATTGCTTTGAAGGGACAATACTTTAAGCAAAATACCTAGGAGTTATCTTTCAGACGCTCCCTATATCTGAAAAAATTCAATCACCTGAAAATCTGTTTTTAATTTCTTCTAAAATAAAGGGATAACCCATAAATCTTGGTTGCGATTTATCCAGCCTGCTTCAAAAGTATTGAATCTCATAAATACGTTCGAATCTTCATTTCAGTACGAATCACTTCCTTTTCCGATTCATATTTGTACCATTAAATTGATATAGCAGCGTAATCAATCATTGAATAATGATTGGCACTAAGCTAAACTAATATGCAATAAGGGGCATGCGCTGTAAATGAAATTCTAAAAATGTATTATTATGAAAAAGACACTATTGACCTTGACATTGTGTGGACTTGCTTTAATTGCTAAATCTCAAAACGTAAGTGTAGAAAAATCAACATTTGGATTGCAAACCGGAGTTTTAGGAATTTGGGCATACAATGAAGCAAAACTATCAAATACCATTGCCCTAAGAACAGAGCTTGGTTTTGACTTTGGTATATGGGAAACTACTTATTATGATGATTTTGACTCTCCATTTATCCTTACACCTGTAATTGTTGTTGAGCCAAGGTTTTATTACAACCTCAAAAAACGCGCTGAGAATTCAAAAAGAATTGATGGAAACAGTGGTAATTTTATTGCTTTAAAAACCAGTTATCATCCGGAATTGGCGCTGTTCAATACTGACGATGCTCCGGTGGTAAGTGATTTCTCCATTATTCCTACTTTGGGAATTAGAAGAAATATAGGGAAACGTTTTAATTACGAAGCAGGTATTGGGGCAGGGTATAGTTACACCCTTGCTAAGGGTGCCGGCTATTCAAAGAACGAGGGAGGAGTAGAATTAAATATGCATTTGCGAATTGGGTATAGCTTGTAGAATAAACAGGAAAACAAGATCCAAACTTTGCTCTTACAATGTAAGGAGGTAAAAAAAATGAGAGAAATGAAGAAAAATAATCAAACGAATTACGTAGCTGCAGGAATCGCAATCGGAACAGGCATAGGGGCAACAATAGGAGTTGCTATGGAGAACTTGGCTATTGGTATCCCTTTAGGTGTTGCCATCGGAGCCGGAATAGGATTTGTCTTAAAGGAAAAGAAGAGGACCAGATAGGAAGGGTATATGGGAAAAGAGCTTAGGAATGCTTGGCACTAATCGATACAAAAATGTAATCATTTGTTAAGCCTGAATAGGGTAAGAAAGAAATGCCTCAACTCTTGGATAAAAAACTATCAAGCCTAGATTTTAATTATGAATTTTAAATGATAAAAAACTGCCTCATCAAAACTACCCCCCCCATACCCATAGGATACGGATACTATGCATAGCCAAGCCATTGGTCATTATTAAGAGAAAAACAAAAAGCAAATGAAAACAATATTTTCATCGTCAGTATTACCGAACTCAGAGGAAAAGAAAAAGAACCGTTGGTCGGTTTCAATAACTGTACTGATTTTATTTATTATTGGATCGATTATAAATATTCCATTTAGCAGAGAAGTCAAAAGATTGAATATAGAGGCAGGCAAAACAGGAATAAAACTGAATGATTCAGTTATGACTGATTTGACAACAATTGGGATTAGCAGTCTGATATTGGGTATGATATTAACTTTTATCGGACTGTGGATTTCATCAAGAGCAAATTTAGGAGCACCAATAATTGCAAGATTCTTTTCAAAGAAGCCGATTAGTGAAATAATAAATAAAGAGGCTGTATTATCAAGTATTTTTTTGGCGACAATAGTAGCTTTGATTCTATTAGGGTTATTTGAAATTCAAAAAGAACTTTATCCGGTTAGTGGTAAGATTCCACGTCCATCTAAACCTTTTTATGCGCTTGTCTCATTTTCTGCCGGAATTACTGAAGAAATTATGTTCAGATTAGGACTTATGTCATTGATAATTACCGGTATTCAATTCCTGAATAAGGTAGATTATCCATCGCGTAAAACAATCTGGACAGGAATTTTTATTTCAGCAATCTTTTTTGGCCTTATACACCTTCCACTATCGAAAAACTTTGTGGAACTAACGCCTTTTACCATTGGGGTAACAATGATCGGCAACCTAATAACAGGTACAACCTTTGGGTGGATATTTTGGAAACGTGGATTATTGATAGCCATACTTTCACATATTACATTTGATTTAGTATTTCACGTTATCGGAACACCCTACACATAGAGCTAAAAAAGCTCAATTGACTGTTCAACCTGATTAAAGAAGTGAAAATAATCCGAATGGAAGGATTTAGGTCTTAGACAGAGAATTTATGCCAAAATCAATTATTCTGGAGATGGAACAAAAAACGTTTTGCAAATACTTAGCATTCTGGCGGCTGGAACCTTCGCCACCCTTCGACCCTTCGACTCCGCTTAGGGACCACAGGTTCAGGGAAGGGGCTCAGGCCCATTTATGAAGTGAAGATTGAGGTTTTTTTTGTTGGGAGAGGAGTAATAAATAAAACGGAGCATATTGACCCCCCTAACATAAAATAGTTTGCAGCCATCTTCCCTATGGTAAAGCTCTTTCTATATTAACCCTTTTATTACCTAAATTGTGGCTAAAGCCGGATGCTGTTTTACCCTTTTTAAAAATGGGCTAAAGCCCCTTCCTATTGAGTAGTTATTTTTATAAATATGGCTTATTTGATATTCAAGAAGCCTGAGGGGCTTCAATAATATTAGCCACGGGAGGCACCCGTGGACAGGAAAGTATTCATCAAACCTGCCCCTGGAAGGGGTTGAACAGGAGCCTTGGAGCTTGAATAGTCTTTATGATAGAAAGTTCCTTTATTCTTGATTTAGAATTAGCATTTTATTCCTTACCTGTTAGTTGCTGATTCTCCGCTTATTATTATCTTTATAGGTATTAATAAAGTAGGGGATCAGGGAATACGCTGTGCAGGCATGCAAAAATGATAACAATAGAACTAAATAAAAGATATTTCATTACTGAAAAAAAACTAATTGAAGAGTTAGAGAGCCGGTTTGACCAAGTGGCGAATGATGAAGCTAATTGGACTACAACCTACGTTGACAATGAAACAGGTGATAAGTGGCTTTACTACAGAGTTGATACCGAATATCATGGTGGTGGAAATCCAGTTATGGGACGACTGCCTCTACCAGACACGAGTAAACTCATTGACATTGTATTGCAGACAGTTAATGAAGGTGAAGTTTTTGCAGCATGTCGGACACTTGTAAACAATGAACAACTAAGGAAAATAGATTTTCGGTCTGACTTAATTAACCGACTCGAAGATTTGAAGAATAAGGACAGACAAAAGATGATTATTGATCTGACAGGACTTGACTCGTCAATGAACAGAAGAGGAATCATTGGAAAGAGTTCATACCACGTGGACAAGGACGCACAACACTTTCAAAAGATTGCTGACAGAGCGATAAAATTAAAAGAATAGAAAAAATACGACCCGTCAATAACTAAACATTCTGACGGCTGGATCCCTTCGACACCCTTCGGCAGGCTCAGGGACCGTGCTCAGGGACCAGTTTATTAAGTGAAAATTAGGATTATTTTGAAAGGAGGGGAGTAATAAATAAAACGGACCATATTGAAACCCTAAAATAATTTGCAGTCCTCTTTCCTTTAGTAAAATTCAATTTCCAATTAATCCTTTTGTTGGTTAGATTTTGGCTAAAGCCGGATGCTGTATTACCCTTTTTAAAAATAGGCTAAAGCCAATTCCTACTAATAGCTATTTTTTGGAATCTGGCTTAGTTTCAAATCGTGAAGCCTGAGAGGCTTCAATGATAATAGCCACGGGTGGCAACCTTTTGACAGGCAAAGATTTGAGTTTAAGCATCAGGTTATAGGCTTTGCGTATGGGTTTTATCTTAAGCAACGGAGCATATTGACCCCCTAAAAAAAAGGTTTATTGCTCGTTTCTCTTTGGTATAACCCAAATCAATTTTTTTGTTCGCTTGATTTTGGATTTTACTCTTGTATCCATAAAAAATAAAATCAGCTGAATCCAATCGTCTTCTTTTTTACGTAGGTAGGTTTTCAAAGGTGATAAATACGCACTATTCTTTAACTAAAAAAAAATAAGATGAAAAATTCTAACCTATTTAAAGCTTTACTTAGCTTTTCTTTGCTCGCTTTTGTTTCATGTGAAGATGATGAAATGATGGATATTGATAAGCAGGGGGCTACCTTGTTTGTAACCAGCAATTCCAGTGGCGATATCAATACCTATGAGTTTGAAGAAGATGGAGGAGTAGAAATGAATATGCTTACTACGCTTTCTGCAGGAAATGAGGGCATTCATTACGATGAGGGTAATGATGACCTTATTGTGGCTTCTAGGAGTGCACTTCAAGTAAATGTATATGCTGATGTTTCCAGTGTTATGATGAATCCCTCACTAGCTTTAAACTTGGGAGGTTCCAGTGCTGCAGATCTAATGAATCCAAGGGCCATGGCGGTAAACGGAAATACTGTGGTAATTGCTGACAATCAGCAAAATCAGTTTTTCGTCTATACAAAATCCGGTAGCAACTTGATGTTAAAGAATACTTTTGATATTGATTTTGCTGTCTGGGGAATTGAATTTATTGGTGACGACCTATTTGCAGTAGTGGATAAAACAGCTGACCTCGCAGTATTTACTAATTTTTCGTCAAACACTTCGGATGGAATGCTACAAGCCACAAAAAGGGTTACCATTGAAGGAATTGTACGTACGCATGGACTGGCGTATGATGCGGTGAAGGACATGCTGGTGATGACAGATATCGGTGACGCTGAGAATACAGAAGATGATGGAGGATTTCATCTAATTGAAAATTTCAATAGCACCTTCAATAATACCTCTGATGGTGAAACTATCGGGATGTCTGCTCAAACTAGAGTGGCAGGTGCTGCCACCATGATGGGTAACCCCATAGATGTGGCTTATGACAGCGAATCCGGCACGGTTTATATTGCAGAAATTGGAAATGGTGGAGGTCGTGTGCTGGCATTTTATAATTATGGAAATGGTGGAAATGTATCTCCTTCATGGAATGTAGCTCTTAGTGGAGCCAGTTCTTTGTATTTGGCTACTGATTAATTTGCTGTGATTACGAAAGTTCAGTTGGTATAAGTAGAGTTGATAATATTGCCCGGACCATTGTGGGAAAGGTGAAATTTCATAAGGTGAAGAGGGACATTTATATGTCCTTCTTTTTTAGGTTTACGCTATAGAATTTGTGATGAGAGCAGAACCTGAAGGCTAGAATACTTCCTAAGTATTGTGGCCAAAACAACTTTAGCAAAATTCATTATTAAAACTATTTTTACCTTAATTGTGGCTAAAGCCGAGTGCTATAATCACCGCTTTTTTAAAATGGGCTATAGCCCATTCCTATTGAGTAGATATTTTTTATAAAATGGCTTATTTGATATTCAAGAAGCCTGAGGGGCTTTAACAACAATAATAACCACGGGTGGACATCCTGTGGATAGGAAAGTAACCATCAAATCTGCAACCCTGTATTCTAAGATTAAAGCAAGTGGAATAGTACAATTTTTAATT
>TARA_R110002167_G_scaffold86698_2_pt1 | contig 14903 bp, 26 predicted proteins | sample TARA_R110002167 | Tara Oceans TARA_R110002167 (sample SAMEA4398238) | marine metagenome | biome: Polar Biome; feature: [MES] marine water layer (ENVO:01000295) within the mesopelagic zone...; material: water (ENVO:00002006), including particulate matter (ENVO:01000060) such as...... | reverse complement strand
GACCCAGGTGGTAATGCCACGCCTCAAAATGGTGTGGATTACGATGATCCAGTTGCTTATCTAGATTACACGGTCGCCGCAGGCTACGGAAATACTGTTTCAGGTGTAGCATCCGCTAACATAGGAAAAGTTTGTGGGGTGGCAACAGCAAGCATAGAAAACGTAATGGGAGTTTAAACTCTTTAAAAAATAAAGACATGGCAATATACAAGAACCTTTCTGGTGAGGCAACAACTACACTTATAGAGAAAGGTAAGCAAATTTCTGGTGGCATAAGCAAAATCCTTATTTCCAACACGCACGATACATCAGTGTGCAAAGTGGGTGTCTTCTTTTATGACGGTACCTTGTCGCACTATGTAGTTAAGGGGTTGGTTATACCAGTGGGTGCATCAGTAGTGCTAGAGGACAACCTGGCTTTTAACGCCGACATATACGATTTAAAAATAACTACTACAGACTCAACATTATCTGTAACCATTAAGTAGCATGATGCAACTAGAAGTATTAAGATTTAACGACAATGGAAATTCTACAAATGGCTTACTATTCGATGTTAGTGACGGTAAAAATACGTTTCTCTGTTACACTCTTGAAGACGAAGATCGCCTGGAAAAAGTGTATGGTAAAACTAGGATACCTGAAGGAGAGTATAATATCTGTTTCAGATCAGTTGGAGGCTTCAACACCAGATACAGCAAGAGGTTTGCTGGTATTCATATGGGCATGCTTGAAATCATGGATGTTACAGGCTTTACTAATATTCTTATTCATTGTGGTAACAATGCTGAGGATACTGCTGGGTGTTTACTACTGGGTGATTCGCAAACTAACAACCTGAATCTCAAGGGTGGCTTCATAGGCAACTCCGTGACAGCTTACATGAGGGTATACCAACACATATCTAGCGCATTGGAAAGCGGGGAGGACGTGGTTATAAACTATAAAATAGCACAAGCAAATTGATACCAGAAAATAAATCCAAAAAGCCACCTCGCGGGAACGTTAGGTTCAGTGTATCCTTATCTGATGAACAGAAAAAAGCCAAAGAACAAATCATCAAGCATGCCTACAGCTTCGTGGTTGGTAAAGCTGGTAGTGGTAAAACTCTTCTTGCTGTTCAGGTGGCTCTTGACATGCATTTCAAGCGTCAATTTAATAAGATAGTTATAACCAGGCCTACGGTAGCAACAGAAGACAACGGGTTTCTACCTGGAACTGAAAAGGAGAAGATGGAGCCATGGTTGGTTCCTATTGTGTCCAACATGAAAAAGGTGTACAACAAGGAGGATAAGATCCAGTCTATGATGGACTCAGGAGATATCGAACTAGTTTCCTTATCACATTTCAGAGGCAGAACATTTGATAGCGCCGTTGTGATAGTAGACGAGTTTCAGAACTTAACTAAGTCTCAATTGAATATGGCACTTGGAAGGCTAGGTAAAGACTCTATAATGATCTTCTGCGGTGACTACCAGCAGATAGATTTAAGAGACAGCAACTATAGTGCTATTAACGAGGTTGCTAAGATAAAGGATTCAAGCTTTGTATTTAAAGTGGTTCTTGAAGATAACCACCGACATCCGGCAGTGGATGATGTATTGAGAATGCTAACGGGATATTGACAAACAAATAAAGATATGAAACGACTAGATAAATCAAAAATGGCTTGTAACAAGCCTAGCAAGTCTCCAAAGGCAAGTAAAAAGAAAGTTGTCAAAGCATGCGACAGCGGAAAAGAAAAAGTAGTACATTACGGAGCCAGCGGTTACGGTCACAATTATTCTACTGCTGCTAGAAAAAGCTTTAGAGCTAGACATAAATGTGGTGAAGCCAAAGACAAGCTTTCAGCTCGGTACTGGGCTTGCAAAGATCTCTGGGCTGGTAAAGGGGGTTCCACTAAGTCTAACCCAAAAGGCAAAAAAGGCAAGTACTAAAAAAGTTAACAAAGAAAAAGGGTGGCCGATTGAGCCACCCTTTCTTGTTTAGTAATCTAATGCCCTACTAATCATAGGGAACTCTTTTTTAAAAACCTCCTTTATATCTTTAGCTACAAGTTGTATCTCTTTTTGAGCATGGGTGTCATCCCTTATGCTCAGAAAATGTACCCAAGATCTAACTGAGCCAGTCATATAAATCTTAGTCTTAGTAGCTAACGGAAGTATCATCCTAGCTTGTTCCCTAGCGATACCAACCTCTATTAGATTCCTATAAAGAGACTCAGCTCGCTGTAGGAATTCATCGACTAGCATAGAAGCTCTCACCTCTCCAGCAGCCACCCCCGCGGTGTAACAAATATGCGGGTCGAACACCTCTTCGGAGCTCTGGCGGTTGTCTTCAGCCTGGCGTCGCAGTTCAACACTCTCGAACATGTCATCGAGTTGTGCTACGTCCTGGTACCTCTGACTGAACTCTTGGAAAGTGAAGCTCCTATGCCGAATCAACTGTATCCCTATAGCTTTGCTGGTCTCTATCTCCACTGTCATGGTCGCATGTTCAAATGGTGACCAATGGGAGTGCTTGATAAGGTAGTTTATTAAGCCTTCTGGCTTTGCTTTCTTATCCTTACGGCTACTACTAACCCTTGCTACGTGAACAATCTGTTCTTCTGCATCAGGGGTAACCCCTATCAAACTAACTTTCATTTTCAGCTACCTGTCTTATGTGCTTGAACAGCTAGCCTAATAACCTGGGATTGGTTCTTTAGGTTTTGCATACTCTTTCTAAGTCTAGTTCCAGCAGCGGCATTTCCTTTTCTGAATTTATTAAATTCTTCTAAGGCTTGTGTTAGCTCATATCCCATGATATCTAGCGTATCGTTGATCTCTTCCATATCTATTTAATTTAAATTATCTCACAAGCTCCACCCGCACATGCGAGCTCACCCGAAAGGTCTGTGTTGTCATCTAATTCGATGACTTTTGTTAAATCTATTTTGTGCAAAGTCTTGACTAACTCATCGTACTTTGCTTTCGTTATATCCTCAAACGGAGCTTGCTTATAAGTTCCTCCGTTATGAGGTAGTACAGACAGACCATTGTAGTAGTCTCTGTTTTTCCACATCCACTCACCAACTTCATCCCACATATCATCCTTTATAGATACTGTGGCCGACACATTGTGTGAGTTAGATCCTGTCCTGTGACCTGGTGAAACCCAGTCAGTGGCAACTAGCTTTATTCTCTCTAGCAAGTCCATCGGAGACTCAGTTCTTAATATTGAACCTTCTGGAGCTTTTTGAGGTATGCTAATCACCGCTGTATCGTGAGATCTAAAGTAATCATCTTCCACAATATCTGGGTGTTGTTCTGATAAGTATTTCCAGATAGCCTCGTTCTTCCCTACGCGCAATCTACGGACGTAGTAATCGTTGTGCCAGGCATGAATACCCGAAGACGTTCCAAGCACCAGAGATGTCGTCCCTGCAGGCTTGACACATGTCGTGCGTGCAGCCTCATTTATCCCTATGAGTTTTGAAACTCTCGAATTTTCTGACTTTACTGTATTTGCAGCGACCCTCATATCCATTTGGAGCACAGCGGCACTCCCTACTCCTGTCATTGACACACCTATAAGAGCATCTCTCTCTGTCGTTTCTTTCCATATTTCTCGTAGGTAATGGAAGTCTGTATATCCGGCTTGAAGAGTTCCAATAAAAGCAGCAGCCTTAACCCTTGACTGCAAATCCTCTTGGTCTTCTATGTCAGACACATTTACTTCACACAGGTTACAGAATTGATAAGGTCTCAGTGCGATCTCACAACATGGATTTGTTCCCCAGTCTTTATCATTATTGAAATATATACCTGGTTCGCCGGCACCTGAAGCTTCAATCCTTTTCCAAAGATCCATAAAGAAACTCTTTGTGATCTTATGGCGCATGAGTACAGCTGAGTTATTAGCCCTACCGCGTTGAGGATTTAATTCCCACCAGTCTCCTGATTTGCATGAAATCATCTCCTCATCGTTAGCAGAGAATAATGATATAAGAGCTGCTCGTCGTATGCCACCCGCTAAAACAGCATCAGCAATATGGCATACTATATCGTGGACTTCAAGAGCTGATAATCTCTCACCATCTGCTCTTCCATCTAAGACATGCTTAACTTTCATTAGGCATTCCTTAAGAGGCTGGGGTCCTGGTGCTTTACCACCAGAAGTTACTAGCCTAGCTCCCTTAGGTCTTATGTCAGAGAAATCAAACCTTACATCGGACTTCCTCTTGCCACCCATATATGATTCAACCAATAGCTTCACTGCGTCAGCCCAACCTTCTATAGAATCACCAACAACAAAACGGCGAAATCTATCTGCAAAAGGCTTGGTTATATGAGGGAGTTTATTTACATGGTGATGTTGAACCGAGTAGCCAACGCCGCATCCACTCAGTAGCAAGAACATAGTCTCGCTAAATGAATCTATATGGTCTATAGGTAAGTAACTACAGTTGTACAGTCTATTAGGTGATATCTCAATGGGCTTGCCACCAAACTGCAGCGAACGCATTGAAGGTAGTACCTTTTTATTGTATACCAACTCATACACTTCATTGATCTCAGTTTCAAGACTTGGATACTTCTTAACGTGCATGTCTTTGTTCCTGGTTACTAACTCAGTCCATGTTTCTCTGCGGTTTAATTCAGGCACATACTTTGCATATTTCATATGCACTGTTATATCCGATAGGATATCCTTATTCACATTGCTCATGGTGTTAGTCTTTACTAAAGGTTAAACAAAGATCTAAAAATGGTATGTATGCAACGTGGTTTTCCACATTCTCTTCTCTGTATGACCTAAAGCCAAGTAGTATACCTGGATAAAATCCTACGGTTAACTCCCAATTATTATATTTCATTGTTCTAGTATTCTATTTATTACAAAATCGCATTCAGATTGGTTCTGAGGTTTATATAAGATCACATGTGGTTTGGTATTTTGTATGTAATTCTTAAACATCTTCCAGCGCAAAGGAAAACTTTCATTCGCTCGGCCCTTACATTCTATTATAAAGTCTGATCCAACGAAATCCGGTGTGTACTTAATAGATAGAACTTTTTTATTCCCCCTATCTTTCATGTCACCTTTGCCATTGGACTGACGCTCATAACTAGTTACACCGAAGTGAAAGCTTTCCATCAATACAAACGTCTCGCCCTCATATTCGGCTTTGATGTTTGCGTCTTTTAGAGCTTTGTACATGTACTTCTCAAGGCCGGAGGCGAAGGTGATGCCGTCATACACCACCTTCTTTGCCCGGACCGGACCTTGCTTTTTAGTCCTTGACCTCATCCTGCTTTTCTATTTGCTGAATCAAATCAAAAGCCTCCTCTTTCGCTGATTGGATATACAGTATAGCATCCATTAACTCCTCTTGGACGTCATTAAGATAGCCAGATATATCCTTTAGTTTTTGTGTACGCTCATCGTGGAGTGTTCTACCGTACTTTTCAAAGCCAACGTTAGACCTACTAACAAACTTATCACAAACCCTTTTTACTACTGGGTCTCTGAAATGGTAGCGAGAATAATTCTCTGTCTTAAAACCGCTATCTTTAGCATAGCCTGGTGGGCGCTTGGAATCCATTATTTCTCTATCAGACATCTTTCACGAATGTTCCGTTAACCATTTTCCCAGTACGGGAACTAATAACTTCGTAGGCTGAGTCTATACAGTCTTCGATTCTTAAACCTTCGAGTTCTGCGAGATTTGTTAGAACAACAACCATGTCACCAATTGCGTCTATAACTTCGGGCTGGTCTTTCTTTAGAATGCCCCTTGCTAACTCACCGCTTTCCTCTATTAGCTTAACAAACTGAGTGGAAGAATTACCTTTGTCATAGATACCTCTTTCCCTCGCCCAGTCTCTGATCAAGTCAAATGTAGTCTTGCACGCCTGCCCGTTTGGCCGAGCTTGATCACAGTTGGCCTCAGAATGATTCTTGTATTTGGCAAAAGCCTTATTGTATACAAAGCAGCGAGACGTTCGATACGTTGACGTCATAGAGTTTTTTACCACCCAGTCAATGTCAGCCTGTGAGCACACACAAAGTTTGCCATCCAATGGTGTATCCCATTCGTTGTCTCTTATCTTTAAGAGATACAGTTCAAGATCATCCACGCTACACGGGAATGTTGTAGTCTGGGCTGTTACGTTTATATCCATTTCTTTTGTTTTACTATCTTTTTCAAATCTTTTTATGTACTCTGCATATGGCGTGCGATCTACACTGTAACCATATTTAACTTGAAGCTCAAGTTCTCTTCTTGTTACATATTTTATGTCATCTGAAGATTCTAGAACCTCATATTCTGATGAAGAAAAGCCTTGGGCTGATTCAACACGTCTCTGTAGGTTTGTTGTAACCCCTATCTTTTGACCGGGGATGTGGTATATGTGAAATTTCATTTTATTAACTTGTCATTATAAAGGTGTAAATTATGTGCGTAGTGGTAGTACTCACCGACTGGGACACCGACTCTCTTAGCCACGTATCTTTGTAGTTCTGAGAAACAGTATTGGTCATTACAGAAGCCATACCAAAGATCGTTAGATCTCATGACTACTGACATGTCTAAGGTATTGTCAATAATGGTGAACTGTACAGCATATGTACAAGGCGTATCAGTTTCATACCTATGGTTTTCCTTGCCATCGAATATACTTATAGCTGCTTGCCTTGTGTAAGAGTTTGACTGCAGAGCTCGAATAGCATTATTCAACTGGTCGGATCGCCCCCACTGATAACCATAGTTGGAATTAACCATGCCATACTTGTCTGCCATCCTAGTCCATATCGATGGAACTTTTCCATATATCTCTCCTAGCTTGTGAATAGATGGATCTCCAGATAGATACCACTCCCACTCGGACGAAGCATAATCTTTGTTCCATAACCTGTCAGGATTACTGATCTCATTATCCAAAGGGTTTTCAATATAGAAACCGACATTGAATAGCGCTCTTGTATCAGCAAAATCTTTACCGAACAGGTTTATGTACTCATATAAATAGTTGAATGCCTCTGAAGCATTGGTGAAGTGGCTAGGTATGTTGTATTCCTTTCTTGTAGTAGTATTCATAGTATTCGTATATCTTATTTATTGCATCAGGTGCTGTATAACCTTTTGGGTCTGGGTGGTATGTGGTACCAATTCTAACTATAATATTCCAAGCAGTTGGGGTTTTCCAGTCTGGTATGGCACACACACCTATGTTATTATTTAAGCACCAACCAACATGCTTCATATCTCCAGCAGAATATGGCTTGTAACCAAGGGTCCTACCTCCCTTCATTTTTCTCACTCCCAAGGTAATGCAGCGTCTTTTACTAGATCAGAGGCTAAAGGTATATAACTTCCTGACTTTGGTTCCCAATTGAAATGTGCTTCAGCACCGTTCTCTCCTAGGTTTTGGAACTTAACCTTTAGAACCTTAACCTTGACAGTTTTTGCCTCATAGTCCCTGTGAACAAGTAGACCGTGATAACTAGCATCGTACCACTCACCACCTCCTTTGATATTGTACATGGTTGGCTCTTCGATCTTGCCGTCCTTGTCCTTGTACATCTTAGTAGGGTGTGCAACAACAAACACGAGCACGTCGTACTTCTTAGCAAACATTTCAATCTTAGTCAGGTACTCCATTGTATACCGGGTAACATCTTCGGTCTTACAGTTTGTGTCTCTAACTTTGTTGAATGGGTCAATAACTAAACACTTGATGCCCTTGCGTTTCACTAGCTCAGCACCCTTTCTAAGTATCTCGTCTAGGGTGTAACGGTCCATGTCTATGAAAAAATAGTTTTCATTAACTGCAGATGTTACGCTATTCCACTTATCGGTGTCTATGTCATCCTTAGAAGGCAAACCACCCCATATCTTACGTATAAGCTTGTGAGCGTGTAGATGGTTAGGTTTATTCTCTGGTGATGCAAACGCTGTCTTCCATCCATAGTTGTTGTTGTACCCAACACACATCTGATCTACAAAGTCAGACTTACCAGATGAAGGTATACCAGTGACAGTTATAAACTGTGACGTGTATGTAGAGAATATATTATCAAAGTTCTCTAGACCAACTTGGTAACCTGGTTTGAATCCATTTTGGACAAAGTCCAATAGCTCTGCTTCAAACACCTTGAGGGTTGACACACCCTCTAGCGGAACTTGAACAGCCTTGTCTATGACTTTCCTTAGAGCTTCAGAACCATGGTTGATTAGGAAATCATTGGCATCTTTATCTCCATTAAAGTCTACTAAATAACATGCCTCAGCTCCAAGTCGTCTTATAAACTCCTGTCTTAAAGCGGATCCAGCCTCGTCAGCATCAACTGCCAAGATTATCTTTTGCTTGTCTTCTAGGTAGTCTATACAGTTGTCTAGATAGTCTAGGTTGTTACTGTTCAGTGTTGCGCCATTTGGTACAGAGATGACGTTCTTTATACCAGCCTCGTGCAGTGCTAGTACATCCATCTCACCCTCAACTATAACACACCAGTCATAACCTACGGTACTGTTTATATTGTAGAATACTTTCTCAGCACCCTTGTACAGCTTGAAGTTTTTCCTAGCGTCCCTGTACTTTACATTGATAAGCTGGTCACCAATGAAATAGTTGAAGTGAATAGTATTTTCTAACTGACCTGTCTGAGGCATAAACTCTTGACCGGTTGTAACTTTCAAATCCTCAAGAGTCTTGGAGCTTATACCACGTGACTTAAACCATTCAGCAGTCTTGTCAATAGGTGTTACAATCTCTTCGAGCCTGTTGGGCCTGACATATTCTTTCACGCTACTACCTTTACGTTGATAGGTGTGTAGTTGAAAGCTATTGTCACAGTTGTGACAGGTACCAAGACCGCGCTCCCAATCATATGAGGCACACTTGGCTTTTTTATTTTTCTCCTGCCGATCGTCTGAACAAAGTGGACACGTTCCTTGTGAGGTTCCTTCTTTTAAACCGTGCTGGTTGAAGGTGTCAATGGTGAAACCATTGATCTCTGTCGTATTTGTCATAGTCTACATTAGAAAGGTAGGTCTTCTACCTGTTGTTGCTTTTGGACCGGTGGGGCTGCGTTAGCCTGGTCATCCCTAGGAGCCGTAGCCACATTAGCACCATTTGTCCACACCACTTTAGTGTTTCCTAGATACACCTTGTTACTCTTGGCATCACGTTCTTCTTTTGACTGGTCAACACAGACTGGGCCTTGATTCCCATACTGGTCTACTTCGTCATTAAGAGTTATTGTGATTGGAAGGTATTTGCCCTTCTTACCGATTATCACTTTATCCTTAGGAATCTCGCTAAGGTTGATGGAAGCTTTAATTATACTAGCCATAGTTGTATTTGTATTTAACTTGTTTTTGCCTGCTAATTTACAGGACTTTGGTTTCATTCTCTTCATCCTAGCCATGTTCAACAGTATTATATGCATGTATATATTATCTGTTGGTCATCGTATTGGAATCGTAAATCACAGGGTCTCCGTGATTATATACTGATCGACATCAAACTCGTCACTTTTGTGGAACAAATCATATGCCGCACTTGCTTTTTTAACCTTCTCAGCTCCAGATTCATAGAACTTATCAGAGCAATCGAAAATACCTATTTGCTTTGATCCTTTGTCTATAACCAAGAACAGCATATTGTACCCGAACAGTTCTCTGTATATATAGGCTTGACTGTCGTAGTTATACTTAGAAGCTGACCATCTAAATTTAGTTATATCACCAGTTGTCTTCAGGTCAACAATTAGTTTCTCGTTGTGGTTGATGATATCAGCCTTGCCCTTCCATAGGTTACCAAATATCTTGGTTACTTGTGGTTCTTCGTAATCAACTCCACCCAATACTGGCCTTATAAGATCTCGGCAGATGTCATTCTTTAGCATCGTATCTATAACCTTGTCCAAGTTATCAGCCTCATGACGGAGCAAACACAGTTCACCAGCAGACTCATCCTTATAAGCCTTTGTGTTACGGTTTGCTACATCTATAATCTTAAACTCTCCTAGCTTGTGTGGTTCTAATATAGACGTGTGGAAGTAACCACCAGCAACCAAAGGTACAGTTTTTACCATTGGCGAATGAAGAGACTTTGGGTCAGACAGCAGCGTTGATATATTAGAGTTACTTAAAAACTGCTGGCCAAACTTACCATAGTAGTGTTCATCTACCTTTAGCTTTTCATATACATCTTTATTCATACTGAAACGGCTTTATCTAGTGAACTGCGCTGAGCCGTAGTTATGTTGTACTTTGACTCGATGGCTGAGATCTTACCTCCTCCGGCTATGAACTCCAATGCCTTTTTTAGCTGAGCATTAGTCATATCCTTTTTTGCTGCAGCAACAACAGCAGCGGCAGAGCCGTGGGTATTTGTGGCATCAGCATCGTCGGTGTCGTCGATCAAGAACATATTGCCCAGCGCATACTTTTTACCGTATGTACTAGCAGCTCCAAACTGCTGAGATGTTTGCATACCTTTCTGATTCAAGTCTACACCCACCATGGCTGTTGCCTCTATACTACTTTCTCCATCTGATAAGATGACTGTAGTCTCGATAATAGGTAGTGGATCAGAGGAGATTACGCTCTCCTTTATTATAACTGAAACACCGTGCTCGAGAAGGAAAGGTTTGACAGCTTCTAGTATGTCTTCAGCTTTTCTGAAGTAGTACTTACCAAAAGTGTTGTAGCTAGATTTCTTAGCTTTCATTTTAACCTGTATGTCGGTTAACTTTTTATTTAACTTAGGGGTCATATTTCTGTTGGTTTGTAGGGTTTGTTGGTATATATATAATTACACGTTATTTGTCTTATTTAAATCTAACTTAAAGGTAGTCAGCTACTTGCGAGAGTGGAACCTTATCTATTAGCTTGTCTGTAGCTTGCTTTTTCAACTGGGATACTCTGACGTAAGAGCTACTTCCTTTTATTCCTAAGATAGCCGCAATTTCTTTTGCTGAGTGCCTGTCACAGTCAAGACCATAAGATAGGCGTAAAACTTGATACTCTTTAGGGTTTAGATATTCTACCATTAGCCCCTTTAAATAAGCGCCCAACAGCTCTTTGTTGTAACCCCTTGTTTCGTCAGGTACATCGTAAGTAAAACCGGTGTTATCAATCGGAGCATCAAGACTCAGGAATACTGAGTTGAAGAACAATTCAACTTTCCTTTTATCCTCACCAAAGTCTTTTCTTATTTCATTCAGCTTGTGTTCAGGAATCCGCATTGTACCTCTGTTGATATCAATGCCTCTTCTTATAGCACCTCTTATGCGTTTAGCTAAGAATGATTTTAGTCTTTGCTCTGGATTTTCTGCCTCCTCTATAGTTGGCCAGTCTATACGATCGACTGCGGCAACAAGGCCAGCATTACCCTCTTGTATTAAGTCGTTAATGCTCATCACGCCAGATGCTTGCTGTGCTGTAGAAAATTTCCTAGCTAAGCTTTCTACTAGTGGTAAGAACTTAATTATAAGTTCATTCCTTGTGTAATCGCCCCATGACTTGATACCAACTCTCTTTATAGCTTGATCGACATCATTCTTATATCTTATATAATTCTGGATGTTATACTTTTTCATAACTCATTGTTCAGTAGTTCTTTTTCTTTCTTCAATGGATGATCCATGTTGCGATGAATCGTCCGAGATGAACATCCTAGGGCGCGTGAGACGCGTTCTATCGTGATCTTTTGGTTCATGTCATGTAAGTCTAACATGCATTGATAGATGTCGTCAGGATGGACCCTTTTGGATCGGCCTATTAATGTACCAACAATTCTTAGTTTCTCAATCTTCTCAAGTCCAGTGGACATTTTAAATATAACCTTACGTAACTTATTTTTTGGTGGATCTTCAAAGTCTGCCATACTGACATCATAAACTATCCTGTCTAACACTGTATCCGAGATACCAAAGGTACAAAAACCATTTTCTTTATCTACTATAAAGTTAGCTAAACGTTGGAAATCATCCATGCTGAACTCAGGGTTCAAATACCATAGGACTAATAAATGCCACTTTAGACTCCTAAAGGTATTTATCTTAGCCTTGCTCTTAAATAAATCGTATGCCTGGTGAGTGCCATCCTCGAAGTACCAATACTGATGGGTTTCAATAGTAGGTTCTTCATGCGGATCCTGTCTTGTGACAATGCGATTTACATTGAGCCAATGGAAGTTCTTTTGGATCTCCCTGTGTGACATTAGCCTGTTACTATAATATCATTAGGCCTATTGTCACAGTCTGTGTCAAGGGTTGCTATAATAATTCTATTAGAATTATCTTCTTTCTTTATCATCACGTTATGCCGCAAGATCTTTTTCGTTAGTTTACTAGTCATTTTCGTAGGGGTTTTTTGGTTTGTCATAACGACTGTTTGCTTTTTTTAATATATTTCTGCATATTGAGCACATACCACCTGTAGCTTTATGGATAAAGTCCCCACAAGTACCGCATATATACTCTTTTATACCTTTATAGTTCGTCTCCATCTTGGAAATCTGTTGGGTCAAAGTCAACATCAAAATCTAATTTTGAAGCCAGACTATCTATCTTTAGTTTCATTGCTGCACATTTCTCATACTCCTCACGATCGAGGAATATATTCTGAAGTGTAACACATCTAGCTAATTCACCTATAATGTGATCTCTAGAGTCTTCTGTAACCCAATCTTCACCTTTTGTTTTAAGTGCTTGTTCTATAAGTCCTTCGGCGATGAATGCACCAAGTAGTTTTAAATCTTTCTCGTCCATGTATATAATATCTATCAGTTATCGTATCTAGTCTGTAAAGCCTCAGGCTCTCCTACAAATTCACAATCCCCGTCGACATTAAAGACACTTATCCAAACATCCTTATCGTAATCAGACCATATATAGTAGGTGTAGTTGACATTACCCCTGTCCGTTCCTACTTGATCTAAGTACACATCACCCTGCTTAGGAATAAATACTCCATTTGATGAACAGGTCTTAAGACATGTAATCACGTGTGCAGCCAGATCTCCAGGCCCGTTAAATATACTTCTTTGACCTGTGGTTATACCACTCTCTAGCTTAGCATTCTTTAGTATTTTACACAACTCATTACCCAGATGTCGTCTACCTCCGTCGTTGTGCTTATAAACCTGTGCTGTAGTACGCTCTGGTATTTTACCAAATGATACACCCTTTTCGCGTTTTGCGAACATTACTAATGCATTTGTTGACATGTTATCTTATTTTCTATATTAATTTAAACTTTTTACTACAACTGGATGCTTTACAAAAAACTCTATTAGTTCGTAGTGTATATCTGTCATCTCTTGTATTAAAGTATCCGAACCACCACTATATTCCTTGCTTAGCGCATTCGACACACGGTTTATGTTCTTAACCATATCCGGTATTGCCACCACGAGTAATCGATCTCTTTCTTTTTTATTCATATTATTTTAACTTAAAATTAGAAGAAAGCTTAAAGATTTCTACAGGCTTAGAAAATTCGTAGTCTTGGAACTTGTTTGACTGTGCCTTGGCAAACTCTACAGCATCATTCAAGACTTTAGAAGGTGTGTTCGAGTAAAGCACTTGTCTGCGGCCCGTAACAGTGTTAATCGCCACACATTTGTATGTGCCTTGGTTTCTTAGTTCTTTTGTTTTTTCTTTTAGATTTAAATTCATTATATTTCTTCTTTAAAAATTTCTATTGTTTGACTTGACTTTACTAGATCCGTAAAAGATCCAGTGTAACGAGTGGCTTTAACAACGTGGTTGTCGATCCAATGATAATTACCACCCCTTGGCTTACCCATCAGCAATCCATCATATAGAAAGCCGTGTTTGTCGAGCCACTCCTCAGTTACTTTTCGGTGTTCCTCGGTTCTGCTAGTGAAAAAAGTGATGTAATGCCCTTCCCGCCACCACTTCATAACTGTCTTCTTAGCGTCAGGAAATGGTTCACATGTCGCCATACGCTCAGGTTGTTCATTCGGCACATCTTCTGTGATAGTGCCATCTATGTCAATCAAAAAATTCTTGCAGTCATCGCGTAGTTGAGGAGAGGTTAACTCTCCGTTAGAATCCAACTTGTTTTCCATATTCAAGGTTGGCCATCCTGGTTTTTTATATACTGTCATTTATGTATATACCCATTGGGTGTTTAGTTATTTAGTACCCCTAGTAGGATTCGAACCTACAACTTTCACCTTAGAAGGGTGATGCTCTATCCAGTTGAGCTATAGGGGCATAGTAGGGGTGGCGGGATTCGAACCCGCTACCTTGATGATATAAGCATCCTGCTCTAACCAACTGAGCTACACCCCCAGGTTGATCGCACTTATAATTTTGTAGAAGTGCAGAACGCGAAGAACCTACTATTAGTTCACTGTTTTAAGTATGTTTTCTATTATGGGTTGAAAGTTTCCACCTATGATTTTAAACCCTGGCATTTCTACCGTCCACAAATGGCGCTGGATCACACGACCGTCACTGTCATCGCCATCATCGTCAATATACATGTCTGGGTAAGCGGCGTAACCAGCCTCTTGTAAGATCATAGCCGCATCCTTGGCATCCTCTTCATCAGCAACTCTAAAATAAGGGCATCCGAAGTGAATCTTATCTTCACCGGTACTCCAACTCAATCGTAACCTAGGCTTCCATTCCATTCTGTCTTCAACCACATTTATGATCTCTTTTAACTTATCCTTGAGACCTAACGCCCCAATATAACTGTGTTTTGTTTTCATGTCGTGTTTGTTGTTACATATATATTATCCGTAGGCGATCGTATTGGTATTGTATTTTTATGTACCGCTATCCGAACATCACTTCGCCTATCACCACGAGTTGAAACCAAACGTCAGCTACGTCCGCATCATAACTACCGTCTTTAAATTCCATCCACT
>TARA_R110002167_G_scaffold17543_1_pt1 | contig 14919 bp, 9 predicted proteins | sample TARA_R110002167 | Tara Oceans TARA_R110002167 (sample SAMEA4398238) | marine metagenome | biome: Polar Biome; feature: [MES] marine water layer (ENVO:01000295) within the mesopelagic zone...; material: water (ENVO:00002006), including particulate matter (ENVO:01000060) such as...... | reverse complement strand
TAACTAGAAGAGGGGAAAGATTAGGCAATCCAACCTTTGGATCTGATCTATTAGCTGTTTGTTTTGAAATAGAAGGCGATGATTTAGAAACTAAGGTAGAAGAAACTATAGAATCCGCTATGAGTGAGTTTTTGCCATTTGTAATAATAGAAAGTATAGAAACTGAATTTTCTGATGTAAATAGGAATACTATTAATGTATCTATGAGATTTGCATTAAACGTAGATTCAGCTAGTTCAGAAACTTTATCTATAGATGTAAGTAACTATTAAGGAGATAGGTAATGCCATACACAACACCTAAAAAATCAGTAAAGGAAGTTAGATATCTTAATAAGGACTTCACATCTTTTAAAGATAATCTGATTGAATTTACTAAAATATACTTTCCAAAGGAATATAATGATTTTAACGAATCAAGTCCTGGAATGATGTTTATTGAAATGGCATCTTATGTAGGAGATGTTCTATCTTATTATATAGATAATCAGTTCAAAGAAAGTTTACTAGCTTATGCTGAAGAGAAAAGAACTGTATACAATATGGCACAATCTTTGGGTTATAAACCAACATTAGCAACTGCAGCTTCAGTTGACATTGATATGTTCCAAACTGCTCCAGCAACAACGGCTGGTTCTGGCGATGGATATACAACAAATCCTGATTTAAATTATGCTTTGACTATTAAAGCTGGAATGGAAATTAAATCAGATACGGATATAACATTTAGCACAACTGAAGATTGTAATTTTAAATTTTCAAGCTCTTTTGATCCAATGAGTGTTTCTATTTATGAGAGTTCAGGAAACACACCGGTAACTTATTTATTGAAAAAAACCGTTAGAGCTATTAGTGGAAATGTAGCTACAGATTTTTTTACTTTCAATACTGCTGAAAAGTATAAAAGGATTGCTTTAGCTAATAGTGACGTGACGGAAATAATTTCTTGCACAGACAGCGATGGGAACAGCTGGTACGAAGTTCCATTTTTAGCTCAAGATACTGTATTTGAAGATATGCAAAATACAGTAAGAAATGATGATGAGTTATTTACTTATGCTGACCAAGCTCCGTACTTACTAAAACTTTTGAAAACTTCAAGAAGATTTACAACATTTATTAGAGAAGATGGTAGAACTGAATTGAGATTTGGCGCGGGTACATCAGATAGTCCTGATGAAGAGATAATTCCAAGTCCAGAAAATGTTGGTTCATCACTTCCAGGTTCACCTTCTTTCTTAAATACAGCATTTGATCCTTCTAATTTTTTAAAAACAAAATCTTATGGTCAAGCCCCATCAAATACCCAATTAACAATTACATATAGATATGGTGGTGGAATTAATCACAATGTTAGGTCTAACAGTGTAAGAGAAATACAAGCTTCAAATATTTCATTACCTAGTGCTGGACTTTCTTCTGATTTGGTGTCTCAAACTAAAAATTCCCTTGCAGTTAATAATCCTTTACCAGCGGCTGGTGGTAGGGGCATTGAAAGTGTAGTTGAAGTTAAAAATAATGCATTAGCTTTTTTTCAGGCACAAGCAAGAGCTGTTACTAAAGAAGATTATATCACAAGAGTTTATGCATTGCCTGCAAAATACGGTAATGTTGCAAAAGTTTATATAGTACAAGATACCCAATTAGATAGTAGCTCAGGAGCTAATTCTGATAGTAGAATTATAAATCCATTTGCTCTTAATTTATACACTTTAGGTTATGATTCAGGTAAGAGATTGTCTATGGTTAACCAAGCAGTTAAAGAAAATATACAAACATACCTAACTCAATTTAGAATGGTTACTGATGCTGTAAATATAAAAGACGCTTTTATAATTAATATAGGAGTTAGATTTAATCTACTGACTAAGAGTGGATACAACAAAGAAGAAGTCGTACTAAAAGCTATTCAAAAAGTTAAAGATTTCTTTAACATTGACAAATGGCAGATTGGACAACCAATCGTATTAGCTGACTTGGCTTATCAACTATCCTTAACTGATGGTGTATCTGCTGTTGTTCCTCCTGTAGATGACAATCCTAATGGTTTGCCTGTAACAATAGTTAATTTCTTCAAAGAATCAGATGGTTACTCTGGTAATGTTTATGATATCGCATCAGCAACAAAGGACGGTATAGTTTATCCGTCACTAGACCCAAGTTGCTTTGAACTAAAATTTGCAAACGCTGATATTGAAGGTCGTGTAGTTGGTGATTCGGCTGGAAGTCCTGGTAACTCTAATGGAGGATCTTACTAATGAATTATTTTATTTTTCCAGAATCCGATACAACTATATATCAAGCAACTGGTAGTTCAAATACCGGTTTAGATCAGATATTAGAAGTAACAAAAACTTTGAGTAATTCAGGCAATAATGTAAAAGTATCTCGTGTCTTAATTAAATTTGATATAAATGAAATCTCATCTTCTATAGTAGATGGAACTATTACAAATCCAAAATTTTACTTAAATATGTATGATGCTAATTCTCAAAATTTAACTACATCTCAAGAATTATATGCTTATCCTGTAAGCTCTAGCTGGGTTGAAGGTGAAGGAACATATTCGGACAATCCGATAACTACAGAAGGAGCTAGTTGGAAATATAGAGATGGATTAACAAACAAAAGTTTTTGGAGTGGTTCAGCAACAGAACAAGAAGGTGGTGCTTGGTTTTCAGATTATTATGCATCACAATCATTTCAATTTGAAACAACAGATATGAGAATGGATGTTACTCCTATTGTAAATAAATGGTTAGATAAAACATATGTAAATGATGGTTTTATAGTTAAGAGGAGCGGTAGTTTTAATAATGAAGATGCCAGTACCGATGAGGGAAGCTCAGAAAGATTGGGTGAGTTTAGGTTCTTTTCTAGAAATACACATACAGTATATCCACCAAAATTAGAAGTAGAATGGTTTGATACAAAGTGGAGTCAAGGTTCTTTAAGTTCTTTATCATCAACAGAATTAGAAGATTTATCTTTTTATATGAAAAGTTTAAGACCTGAATATAAAGAAAAATCAAAAGTAAAATTTAGAATAGTTGGTAGAGCTAAATACCCTACTAAATCTTTTTCAAATACTGCTTCGGAATACTTAACTGTAAAGGCATTGCCAAGCGGTAGTGTAGAAAACATAGGCGGTGATGGAACTTATTATTCGGTAAGGGATACTCAAACCGAAGATGTTATTATACCTTATGGTACAGGCTCTTTGGTGAGTTGTGATTCTTCAGGAAACTATTTTAACCTTTGGATGAATGGTTTACAATCAGAAAGATATTATAAATTTGAGTTTAAAGTCGTAAGCGGAAGTAATACTTCTGAAGAAACTGAACAATATTACGATGACGATTTTATATTTAAAGTTGTGAGATAAAAAATGCCATACACACAAGAAGAGCTGAAAAATCTTACTTTTTATCAAAATTTACTTAGTGAGGATGAAGAACAATATTTGCAAAGAAGGGTATCTTTAGAACTGCAATCAAGTGTTTCTGGATCTGCAGACAATGGTGCTCAAGTCTCTAGAGATAAAAGTGGTGCTATGTTACTTTTTGAAAATCCATATACTGATGCTTTAGTTGAAGATGCTACTTCAAAAATTATTTATAACACCAATGTAAAATTATTAAAAACAACATCGGCCGATACTATCATAGATGAAGTATTAGACAGAGAGTTTGAGGAGTTATAGTGGCTAGTAAATTAACAGAAAAAGAAAAACAACTACTTGATGCTAACATTACAACTAAAGTAGGATTAAAGTCCTATGAAGATGGGATGTGGGGATCTCAAGGAAATAAGGATTTTGTTTACTTAGAACTATTTGATGAAAATAACAACTTTATACAATTTGAAAATTTTCCTTCATCAGATTTTTCTGTAGATCCTGAAACTGATAATATCCATTTTTATCCTGGAAAACACATCAGAAGTTTAGGTTACAAAAGTGGCGTGTTTAATATAAAATACAACTTTTTGAGAAAACTGGCTGGTTCTGAAGATCCTGTATTATTACATACAGTAAATAAACAAAATACAAAAATTGGTGATGTATATACTAATGTAAATGCTATATACATAACTGATGAGGCTTTGGTGTATGCTGCTACCGAAGAACAATATAAAGGAAATCCTACCGCTTTTGAACAATTAGCAGTTGAGGATTTAAAATACCGAATTGATTCAGTCTCTCCAAGTAGAACTGAAGTTAGACTAAGAGCTAAAAAAATTAATGGTTCTTATATGGATCAATTTGTTGATATTCAAACTGCCATAATGTCAACAAATGTTACAAACGAAATTAGCTTTGACGGCAACGTAGTATATGATAGTAAGGAATTGGTATTGACTCCTGAGGTAGGCGGATTTTTATTTACACAAAAAATGATTGGTGGAACTATAACTCTAGAAAATATATTTAAAGTAAATCAAATAGATGTTGCTGTAAGAACTGAGATTAATACAATAAAAAATCCTAGTGGTATACTTCTTGATACAGATAGTTTAGGAGAGGTAATAAATCTTTCTGATGCATACGAGTGGGATGAAAACTTACATGCGTCTGCTGTAAAGGCTGATAATTGGACAGCTGGGTTTAACTATTTTTCCAGGTCTACAAATACCTTTTTTGGAACAGCACATTTAGGTTATCATCCACATTGGGTAGAGGGTGAAGGAAGTAATGGTGGGAATTGTATAAAGTTTTCAGATCAAAATGAGCTCTTTATAGATTTGCCTGATTGGCCCAATGATCAAAGATATAGACAAATGGCGATAGTTCAACCGGATATGAATAATTTATTAGGACAGGGTGTTAAAGGCGGTGATATAGCTAATGTGTCTTTGAATATAAGAAGTACAGTAGCTAATAAGGGAGTTCAGGTATCTTTAAGATATGCTAATGAAATAGTACAAGAAGAAAGACCCACAGCAGTACCAGAGGGGTATTTTAATCCAGCTGATATTCCACCTAGCGAACCGATACCAACAGATCAAGAAGGTAATGTTTTATATCCGGATGGATTTGTTGCTAACACTGCTGCTAATGCAAATGCAGTTGAACAACAACCACCAGCTAGATTAGAAACTATATTATCGACATATGATATACCTTTCTATGATGGCGCTGTAGGTGATACTACTCAAGATGGAGATATGATTGGCGGAGTTGGTGCTTGGAAAATAAGCTCTGTTGTAACTATAGGATATAATTGGATACCAAATTTAGTTGGTTCTGAATATTCTAAAGCAGGAGCATTAAGTCCTGAAGAAGAATGGCTTTGGGATGGTACTGCTTGGGGTGTAAATCCTAATTTTTCAAGTCCTTACCCAACCCCTCCAGTTGGCACAGTAAGTAAGGTACAATATCCAAACGCAATTAACTCTCATCCATATCAAATAGAAGGGCAAGGATTACCAAAGTTTCCACGAAATCGTTATCCTGGTGAAAACAGAGGATGGCAAACAGGTACAACATTAGATGGCGATGATACCAAAATGACTTCTGTTTGCGGAATACCATCCAATCTTATAAATAACAATGCTGTTATTTTATTAAAAGATGATTTAGTTTGGATTGTTGGTGATGTGAGATTTAATACAAATAAAGAAAAAATAGGCTTAACTACAATTGATACAATGTTTCCTATGATGCACGTTGAAACAGTACCTAAAACAGATAGTGATGGGGAAGTAGTTGGAACACATACAATTTATAACGATATATTTGAACATGGTAGAATACAAAGTATAACAAGACAGCCAGACAGCTTCGCGGGATCAAAAAAAAATCACAATAAAGATAATTCTTTTATTGTATTTTACACAGATGGACGTGGTAATGAAGATTCAAATAAAGTATTCGAAGCTACTATAGGTGAGGATAGTTTCGCACGCTTTAGGTATTTAAAAGATTTGAATGCTAATTATAACGATCTTGTTAATCAAAATGGTGGAGAGCAGGAATGGGCATTCAGACGAACAAGTGGAGATTATTGGCGTCACTACGCTTCTATTAAAGGCACGGATAGGCTATGGAGAATGGATCAAGGGCCTGATAATAAATCATTCTTTGGACTTGCAAACAGCGGAGGTTGGTTTGAAACGGGAGACACCGCCGGCACCTCTGACGGATCCGCAGGCTCTTTTAGTAGGACGTTTGCTGGAGTGCAAGATAATTATTTTGATGTTCATTTTTCGGAAGGTCATACAGCTGGTCATTTTTCTCATTATAGTGGAATTTATAACGCAACTTCAGATACAGGCGGTTCGTGGATTCAGCTGAAAGAGGATTTATCAGGTGTCGCAGAAAGAATACCAACAAATGAAATATTTTATGGCGCGGGAGAAGTGGGAACGGAAGGAGTCGATTTAACCTTTGGTGTTAGGAATCCAGCTGCTGAAAACTTTGGTATTCAAGACGCAGATGGGAATGTATCTAATGCAGAAATTGAGCCACTTTATGATAATGGTACAGCTATTTTTTCATTTGACGACAATCCAGGAAAAGAAGGAACTTTAAGTACTATAGGGATGTGGAGGTGGAGTGGCAATACAGTCGATGGTTGGGTAGAAGTTGCTGTAGCTCCTCCTAGATACACTTATGTCTCACCGAGCTTTACAAAAGCTATAATGGCTCCTGAAGTCGCAGGCCAATGGACAAAAGTAGAAACTCAGATTACGATTCCTAATGATTGGAAATTAGATCAAAAATGGTATTTTTATATTTATGGTCATGGAAAAAGCACTACAGGAGAAATGAGCCAAGGTACAGTATGGGTTGAGGATGTGTTTATAGATTTTACTCTCACAGAACAATCAGTAAGCATACCTGTTTATAAACCTTATAGCGTACAGATAAAAAGTGTTGGTGCTGGTGGAGATACAATTACTGTCAATAAAAGTATTCAAGAAGTCTCATTAGAAATAGGCGCTGTTGATGATGATGATGATGGGAATCCTGATATATTTGGTTTTGGTGATGCTATAGAAAGCTTTAATGGTTTTAAGATTACCTACACAAATTTTAATCCAAAAGATTTAAGAACTTACTTAAAATTTGAAAACAATTTATTTTTAACAACCAATTTTAAATCAGATACTGTTAGTGTAAATGATTTTCCTTATTCTATAGTATATAAACTTTATGAACCATTGCCTGATGAATATGAAAAATTTGATGAGTGTATCGTTGTAAAGGAAATGGCTAATCCATTGGAAGAGAGAGTTAAAATAATTGATTTTGTTAATGCTGAAGAGCCTAAATTAGTTCTTAAATCTCCTGATTTAAGTAATGTAGAAAGTCCAGTACAGAGTAGAGAAACTCAATATAAAACTGAATCTCAAATTTTAACAAACGATGCTGTAGTATCTACTGAACTTAGAAATGAATTTTTAAGTCAAAGTTTGGATAGCATTACAGTAAATACAGATTATTCTAGATTTAAAAATTTTATAAACTTCGGTTCTTCAGAGGTTAGAATACGAAATTTTAAAAGAAAATTAAAAGATATAGAAGGTTACAGAATATTAAGTTCTTCTTATACTGGAGTAAGTGGTTCTACTGGAGATATGGGTGTATATCATCATAAAATAATTGATACTGAAAACAAATTTGATCCATTTGAAAGATATATGTATTATGAAAACTCTTCTTATATCAGTAGTTCCATTGGAGTATTTCACGATAACGCGTGGCCTAAATCAAGCGGAGCTGGAACTTTAAGAAGTCCTTATGTTTTAGCACACACAACTTCATCACAAGCCACCACTTGGTTTTCAGATAGTATAAGTTCTGCGTCATTGTACGATGAAAACAATTCATCTAAACTAAGCAGTATTATTCCGGAACATATAAAGTTTGACGATAATAATAAAACATATCTAAAGTTTACTGATATGATAGGACAACATTTTGATGGTATTTGGGAGTATATAAATGCACTTGGAGATGTTTCAGATAGAAGGGATAAATTAAACGAAGGTATTTCTAAAGATTTATTGTATAGTGTCGGTAAGTCTTTAGGTTGGAATTTAAATGATGGTAAAGATTTAACAAGCTTATCAAAGTATGCTTTAGGTAAAGAAGTTACTGGTTCAAATTTCTCTGATTATTCAGAGATTTCAGAACGCGATACTTCAAGAGAAATTTGGAGTCGTATTATAAACAACATGCCTTTCTTCTTAAAAAACAAAGGTACTGTTAGAGCTTTAAAAGGATTACTAAATATTTATGGAATTCCTTCTACTATTTTAAGAGTTAAGGAATTTGGTGGACCTGATTTGCCGGATAATGCTTTTCCTCAATTTGAGATATCAAGAAAATTTACTAAAGCTTTAGATTTTAAAGGTAGCCAGTATGTAAAAGTTGCTTGGGCTGATGACTCATCTTCAGGAAGAAAACCTGATACTGTAGAATTTAGATTTAGATCTGCTACTGGCTCAAATCAAATACTTATAGAAAAACAAGATGTAAATAATCAAGATTGGTTTATAAGATTAAAAGATAATGGTTCAACTGATAATTATGGTTATGTTTCATTTATGTTATCCGGTTCAGCAGCTGGGACAACCACAGGACAATATAAAGAAATACTTTCTACTGAATTTCCAGTTTATAATGGTGATTTTTATTCTGTTATGCTTTCTAGATCATCAGGCAGCAGTAACACATCTGTTTCACAATCTTATAAATTAAGCGTAGGTAGGTATGATGAGAGTAGAAGCAAAATAAATTTATATAGTTCAACTACTATGGATGTTACACAAGCTGCTTCATCTTCGTTTAGCAATGCGTGGACAGGTAGTGGTGACATTTATATTGGTGGTAGTGGTAGTCTAGCAAATGTTGGTGCTCAATTTAGTGGTTCTATTATGGAATACAGGCATTGGACAGAAACATTAAATACAGCATCATTTAAAAATCATATAGCCAATCCAAAGGCTTATGATGGAAATACTATATCATCTTCTTATAATAATTTAGTATTGAGATATTCATTTGATGATAATAAAAATTTAGCCAGTGATACAGAGGGTATAAGAGATGTTAGTTCAAATCAAACCCAAACATTATCAGGCTCACATGATGGATTTACAGGAAACTTTTTTAGAAGTGTGGTAGATGAAGCAAAAACTTTTATACCAAGCATAGGGGCTTTAAGAAGAACTACCAATAAAGTAAGAATTGAAAGTAATAGTTTAAAACCTGGATTTAGTTTAAGTTCCAAACAAAGAGCGACAGATAGCGCTTTTGACACAGCGCCAGCAGACTCAAATAAAATTGGAATATGGTTTGCTCCAACCGATGTTATAAATAACGATATAATAAATTCCGTTGGCAATTTAAACTTTGATAATTTCTTAGGTGATCCAAGGGACAATGAAGAATACAGCTACAGAGGTTTAGAAAATGTAGCTGATAATTATTGGAAAAAATACACTGCGCCAAATAATTTTTGGGATTATATGAGATTGATTTCTTACTATGACCAATCATTGTATCCACAAATTAGAAAACTAATACCTGCTAGAGCAAAACCTGATATAGGTTTATTAATAGAGCCAAATCTATTTGAAAGACCAAAAGTTGTTGTAGGCAAAAAACCTACTGCGGTAGTTCCTTATTATAGTTCTTCTATTAATATTGGAAATATGGTTGATGGTCTAATTAAAGTAACTGGCTCATACAATGCTGGATTGGCAATAACAGATTATGATGCTTATACAGGCAGAGTGGATGTGTATAGTTATGACACCGGATCCTCTGTTATATCATCAAGCGGAGAATATTCAACTTTTGAAGGAGTTTCTTCTGAAATAAAGGATAGGGCACATGAACTTTCTATATGGCAGAGATTGGGTGCTGGTAGTTATAAAACCTCATCTATAACAAGCGGTGACGCAAAGTATAATGAAGTTTTTCAACCAGTAATAACTGGTTCTAGAATATATGGTGTCAATCAAAAACTTATGCCACTATACTCTTCATCATTGAGTGCTTCGTTACAAATTGCATATTCATCTTCTTTTTATAATGTAGATCTAGATAACTTTAGTGGTCTATCACAAGGATTAATTAATTCTTTTTATGTTGGTGTTAAAAATACTAAAAAAACTACTTCTGATGGACAACCTCCTGTTGAAGTAATAATATCAGCACCTACTAAATTAGTAACTACTAAAACTGGTGATTCTACTTTAAAAACAGGAGATGGAATAATATCTGATTTTAAAGAAGCTATTAGTAAAGAAGAAAGCGAAGTATTAAAAGTAGAAGAAGCGAGTGGCATTACAAAAGAAAAGAAAAAAAGAGGTTTGCGAAAATTAAAAGTAAAACCAGAAACCGATCAAGATAGAAAGAAAGAGAGAAATGAGGAGAAAGAAAAGGGTGAAAAGAAAAAAGGTAAACCAGATCAAAACTAAAAGAAACTTTAAAGTAAATAAATTTAACGAAAATTAAAAGTAGTGATATTTATATATGAACTACATTACACATCAAAGTTCAAAAAATTAATATGGAGGAAATTATGGGATTTTTAAACAACACTACCGTAACTGTAGATGCTATATTAACCAAAAAAGGTCGTGAGTTATTAGCACAAGGAACAGAAGCATTTAATATTACAAAATTTGCTTTATCAGATGATGAAGTAGATTATAATTTATGGGATGTCACACATCCTAATGGAAGTGACTACTATGGGGCTGTTATTGAGAATATGCCGCTTTTAGAAGCAATACCTGATGAAAATCACGTTATGCGATATAAGTTAGTAACTCTTCCAAAGAATAGTATTAGGATGCCAATAGTATCTATTAGTCCAGGATCTATTGAATTTGCAGTTGGAGGTGGATTGACACAAGTATCACCTACTGTTGAACCAAATACTTCAGGTGCAACCGATTCTTCTTATACATTTATATTACACAATAGATCTGTTGCAAATATGACAGTTCAAACAGCAGCTGGTGGATCAGTTGGTGCTTCAACACCATTCTTTTTAGGTGAAGATGATGCACCTAATAGTAAAACAGTGGTTGCTAAAAGTGTTAGAATTGGAGTTATCGCAGTTCAAAAGAACGCTTCTACTCAATTAACTGTTGTCGGTAATGATACAGGTGCTACTAATTCAATAACTATAACAAATAATGTAACAGTTCAAAGCTTAGTTTTCACTTTTGGTGCGGGCGCAGGTCTGTAACACAGCTTAAAGATTAAAGGAGTAACAAATGTCAGTATATAAAGATTTTAATATTCAACCTGAAAGTAGTTTGGTTTCGAGTGATATCGTAACTAACGTAAAAGATACAGTATCATCAGGAATGTGGGCTAATGGCGATGGTAGTATGACTGCATTTTTTACATCATCAACTCAGAGTGCTAGTAACCATCAATATTATTTGGATGTTTACGCAACCAATCCTGCTACTGATACAACTGCCAAATCTCAATTCTCAGTTGCTTTCGGTCACGTACACGGAAGTGGTAGTGCTGGTACAAAAGGAGTTACTGGAAACAGAGCTTCTGCTGCTATATACAGACAATTATCTAATACACTATTGGGTCCAACAGAAGATAGGTTTAACTTTGCTAATTCAGGCGGAGACCATACTACTCCTCATTATATTTATGCTATATCAATTGCTAGACAACAACTTAGAGAAAAGATGGATCCAGGCAATTGGGAACTACACTTTAGTGGTAGTGGCGGTGGAGCTGGACCTGAGACATTAAAATTAATTGACGACAGTGGAGCTACTACAAATCCAACTGTAAATCAAGGTGGTAGGGTATTTAACATCGTTAGTGGTTCTATAGAAGGTGGAGTTGCAACTATAAAAACACCTGCTACATCACAAGATGGTGGTGGATTTGGATTATTTTATCCTGATATGGGATTATTGATATTCAATGGACCTGTTTTGGCTGGACAAACTTCTGCGTCATTATCTGCTTCCATTGCTTCAAATACCGAAGGTGGTAATGTTGGTAAATTTTATGAAAAAATTAAAGGTGGTCAATACTTTAGTTCTAGAAGAGAAGAAGTGATAAGTTCACAACACTACTTTTGTAGAGTACCTAATAAGGAATTCAACTTTAGTTCTAATCCGACTTTCGCTACCGGCTCTACAGGTAATTTTACAGTTCCGACTTTTTATAAAAATCCAAAAACCTTTATAACACAGGTTGGATTATATAACGACAATAATGAACTTCTGGCTATTGCTAAATTGAGTAAACCATTACTAAAATCTTATGCGAGAGAAGCTATAATCAAAGTTAAATTAGACTTTTAACCTTGGGAGATATAGGTCATGTTTAAAAGGCTAGACCCAAGAGACATCAATATAACACCATTTAAGGCTTATAAGGAGTTTACTGTAACTAATATTGATAGTGGTAGTGGTATATTTGGCTTTAGAGCAATAAGTGCTAGTGCACATAATTTTGAACCAACTGACACATCCGGTGTTACTCACTTCGGCAGTAATCCAATAACTGCTAGCTTTTATGAAATACCAAGTTGGTTTATGTTAAATCATCTGTTTTATCGTGATGTTGAAAATCCTTTTAATAATTTTGGTTCAAATGACAATACTCAGTATAGATTATTACAACCATCTGCTTCTGTTATTTCAGTATCAAGAGATTTATATGGTGAAAGAATAAAACCAAAATCTATTAGATTAACGGATGACAGCACATCTTCTACAGTCACAATTGTTGACGATGGTAAAGGCAACCTTTACGATAATGATTTTTCTTCAAGCTTTGCTCAATTTGCTGCTGGTGGATTTGCCGATATTATGAAGTCAACTGGAAGTTTTGCTGGTAATATATTCTATGAACAGGGATTATTAGTTTTTACAAATACCGGATCTAGATATGTTGATATTGGAACAGGACTTTCAACTGATGGTTATAATTTAAAGTACAAATCGCAAGTTACAATAAGAGAGCATTCATATACTTGTGTAGTCGGTGAAAACGAATACAATACGAGTAACAACATTTCAGTAACTACAGATAGAAGCGGCAGTATAAGTGTTTCTGGTAAAGAAAGCTGGACGTTATTTCCACCAGGAGATGCTTTATACCAATCAGGTTCCTACAAAGATTTTTATGAACAATCAACTACATATAATAATTTCGTAACACATTCTAATTTTGAGCCATATATTACTAAAGTTGGATTATATAATGATTTTAATGAATTGATAGCGATTGGTCAGTTATCACATCCTATAAAAAATGATTCAGCTCAGTCATTGGGTATTCAAGTTAGGTTTGATGTATAATGGGTAAATTTAAAAAAATGATGGAAGTTACTTCTAACGCTGGTTACACAGGAGACGAAGGAGAACCAGATACAGGATTTATCAGAGGTAAAAAGGAAAGAACTTTAGGTAAATTATCTGGTAAGCCTGAACCTTGGTATGAAAGGGGTGGTTACAGTCAAGTAGATTTTCCTGAAGCAGATTTTATCTATGGTGAAGGTGAGGAAGAAGATTATGCTGTAAGAAAGACTGCTTATGTAGCTCAGATAGATAAAGACTTTGAAGCACATTTTGAAAAATGGGAAGATTGGGTTTCCGGTGAAAATTTTGATGAACAGAATACTGTAGAGTTGGATGAATCAACTACTTCGACTAATTCACCAGGTCCAAAGGGATATACTGCTTTTATAAAAGATCCTAAAGAATTTAAAAAGAGAAATAAAAGTATGGCTTCCTTTTATAAAAAAGCTATGGGTTACTTACTTGTAGAAAGAGTTGATTATCAAGATACTGCGCAGCAAATGTTAAAAAATTATGGTTTAAAGTCTAAGATTAAGATGGGCAATGGTAAGAACTTCGGTGAGTACATTCCTGAAACTGATACGATTACGCTTAGAACATCTTATAAGACCTATAAAGAATTTCTGATGACTATTCTTCATGAGATAGGACATGCACTTGATGCTGATAATCTAGGCATAAGAAAATTTATGAAGAAATACACACAGGCAGGAACAATGGCTGCTTATGATGGATTAGATCCTCATGATGATAATAAATGGGAAGAGAAAGCTGAAAAGTTTGCTAGAAAAGAAATAAAAAAATATTTGTATAAGAAGTAATTTCTGTATATATATTAGTATGTTAACATATACTTTTGGTTATTGAAAAATTCTGATAGGTTTTTTAATAAGATATTTCTGCCCTGAAGTATCGAGTATTAGTTTAACTATTAACAAGTACTAGTACAAGTATAGCAAGTACAAGTATAACAAGTATAAAGTAATTAATTATGAAATCAAGAAGTGCTAAGAATAAAGGTAAAAGACTTCAAAACAATGTAAGAGATCTTTTACTAGAAACATTTAATCAGTTAGAGCCTGATGACATTAAATCAGCCATTATGGGTGAATCAGGAGAAGATATTAAATTATCTCCAGCGGCTCGAAAACTAATCCCTTATTCATTTGAATGTAAGAATCAGGAATCTTTAAATATATGGTCATCTTTAGATCAAGCAGAAACAAATGCTGGTGATTACGATCCTGTTCTGATATTTAAAAGAAACAGAACTAAAACATATGCGGTTATTAACATAGAGAAATTTATAGAATTAATTAATGAGTGATATAGTAAATCTACTGAATAAAGTAATAGGAAATAGAGGTAGGCAGTTAAAGAAAGCCAATGAATATATGTATTGGTCTCCTTTTACTTCTCACCATAAACCTAAACTTCAAATAAACACACAAACACAGAAATGGCATTGTTGGGTATCCAATCAAGGTGGTCATAAGCTATATCAGCTCTTTAAAAAGTTAAAGGCTAGTGGTGAGGATTATAATGAGCTTACAGATTTGGTGGGTGGATTCCAATCACTATCATCAAATCGTGAGAAAGTCAAGGAAAA